>Ga0185299_10000365_pt1 | contig 131016 bp, 103 predicted proteins | sample PaiPotPPA55metaG_FD_128002 | JGI IMG/M metagenome (GOLD analysis project Ga0185299, IMG submission 128002) | Iron sulfur acid spring bacterial and archeal communities from Banff, Canada, to study Microbial Dark Matter (Phase II) - Paint Pots PPA... ... | reverse complement strand
GTGGGTGTCGCGGCTGGCCCCTCCAATTCGATTTTGAGCGGCACGCGCCCTGACGAGCGCCGGCAGACCGCGAACGTCATTGCCAACGGTCAGAACGAAGTATTCAACAACCAGATGATCGACGGGATGGACAACAACGAGCGCGAACAATTCACCATCCTGATGCGGCCGTCGATCGACATGATCCAGGAAGTGAAGGTCGATACCAACAGCTACCCGGCGGAGGTGGGTAGGGCAGGCGGCGCCGTCGTCAATTTGCTCACGAAATCCGGGACCAACGAATTCCACGGTGGTCTTTACGAGTATTTGCGCAACGACAAGCTCAATGCGAACGACTTCTTTTCCAATCTGACAGGAATTCCGCGCCCGGAGTACCGCCAGAACCAATTTGGCGGGTCGGTCGGCGGTCCCATCCGAAAGAACAAAACCTTCTTCTTCGTCGACACGGAAGCCTTGCGTATCGTCCAAGGTGTGCCCACTGGTCTCATATTCACCCCCACCTTGTTTGAAGAGCAAAACCCCGGAAACTTCACCGATCAACCCGGTGGCATCAATATTCCGGCCTCCAAGCTCGATCCTGTCGCTCTGAAGTATTGGAAATTGTTCCCTGCGCCGAATGCCGGACCTCCCGGCTTCCTTGGAGCTAACTATAACAACAACGTCACCAAGACCTACAACAGTACTACCTATGACGCGCGTGTCGATCATCGCTTCTCCGATAGGGACAGCCTCTTCGTGCGATTCTCCTACAATCCAACGTTTAACTCGCAACCAGCGCTCTTTCCCGACGCAACCGTTGACGGAGTGAAGGTCAGTGCGGGCGGCGGAATCTTCCCGGGTCCTTCGGAGGCGGATTCGCAGGGTTACATGGCGTCCTACGTCCACGTCTTTAGCCCGACCATGGTAATGGAATTGAAGGCCGCATACACCAGACTCTGGCTTTACACTTCCGCTCCGAATCAGGGTACTAATGCGAGCCAGAAGTTCGGTATGCCAAACACGGATGTGAGCGACCAGATTTCAGGACTGGCAACCATTGACATCGTGCCTATGAGGGGTGTTGGCAGCAGCTTCACTCTGGGCGATGACCGGTTTGTTCCCATCTTCGACGTAAATAACGTGATTCAAGAACAGGGATCGCTGGCCTGGACCAGAGGCACTCACAACGTCAAGTTCGGGGCCGGTATGATCCGCCGTCAACTCAACTATTATCAGAACACGTTCGGATTAGGATACTTCCGGTTTACGCAGAGTGAGCTTATCGATTTGGAAAACTTCCTACAAGGCAACCCAGACGAGATTCAAAGACAGGTTAATCCTAAGCGTCAGTACTTCCGCTTCTGGGAGCCCAATATTTATGTGCAGGATGACTGGCACGCAAGATCCTGGCTCACTCTCAATTTGGGCTTGCGCTGGGATCATTTCAGCCCCATCACCGCGGCTCAGGGAGAGCGCTCCAACTTCGATCCGGTCCTTGCGGCCGCCTGCACACCTTCCAATTGCAACCCCTTCATAGTCGGCGCTACGGCCGGTGTGAAGTCTTATTGGACGAACTTTGAGCCCCGCTTTGGCTTCGCTATAACTCCGCGGAAGGGTCTTGTGGTTCGCGGCGGTTTCGGCATGAGCCGTTTCGCGCAAGACTATGCCTCCGGTGCGATGAATCTGTATAATCCGCCGTTTATTCCTCTCAATCTCGACTGCTTCCCGCAGACGGGGACTGGGGCGTCGGCTTGCCCGGCCGGCACCGGAAAACTTTTTCAAGGCGCACCTCCCGTTCCCATTCCGGCGCTCAACTACCTGCTCCCTGGCACCGTCGGTGCTCACGCGGTGGATTACCCACAGGCCTATATCATGCAATGGAATACGACGGTCCAGAAGCAATTTGGCGCGAACGTTATTAGCGTGGGCTATGTGGGCCAGGTAGCCCGCCATCTGCAGTACGCTCCTAACATCAACATTCCGCCACCGAGCCAAGCCGGCCTGGGAGTGTACAACCCACGCGTCTTTGCTGGTGTCATGCCGAACTTGGCTTCTATCAATTACTATACGGCGACCGGCGCATCCGAATACAACGCCGCGCAGATTAGTTTTGAGCGCCGCTATGCGAAGGGCCTCACCGCTAACGTCAACTACACTTTCGCCCGAAATCTCACCAACATTTCCGATGGCGGTACCACGGGCGCAGCGACGGTGGGTGCGATTCTTCCCAATAACCGGAGCTACGATTGGGGCAACTCGGATATTGGTATCAAGCACCGTATTTCGTTCCGTGTGAACTACGAGCTTCCTTTCGGAAAATCGGGAAGCCGCATGACCAAGCTCGCGATCGGTGGATGGCAAGCCAACTTGCTGGCCTTCTATCAGTCGGGAGTGCCCTTCACGGTCCTGGATGGTGTGGCTCCTGTTCCGTCGAATGTAAGCAACCTTGTAACGGCGGATCGTCCCAATGTGATAGCGGGGGCGCCATATGCTCCGGCAGGCCAGAACTACAACAACTGGATCAACATCAATGCATTTACGCCGCAGACGGTAGGTACCGTTGGAAACGAATCGCGTGACCAGTTGTATGGGCCGAACCAAAGGAGCGCGGATTTCTCGCTGTTCAAGGATTTCGAGCTCCGCGAGAGGATGAAGCTGCAATTTCGGGCGGAAGTCTACAACATTACGAATACGGAGAACTTTGGCCAGCCAAATGTAACCATCACCAAATGGAGCTCGACCCTCCCTGGTTTCGGGACTGGTGCGCCAGGCGCCACGCCGATTCTTGGCGCTGGCGGGTTCGGCCAGATTACCGGCTCGAATTTAGCCCTGAACCCGAGGCAGTACCAATTTGCGTTGAAGTTGATCTTCTAACAAGTCGATTCCGTACGTCTGAGGGCAGGCGCCATGCTACAGTGGCGCCTCAGCCCATCCATTCCGCCTCAGCCCATCCATTCCGGATGCTGGGCTGTTCCGTCGAACTGCGTGGTCGTCTTGAAAAGCTCAAACTTTCCGGTCATCGCCGCGTCCTTGGTCTTCGAAACAATCGCCTGCAGTTGCTGCTCGGACATCGGCTTGAAGGTCCGCACCGCCTCGAAAGCCTGATCCAGGCGCTCCATCGAATCGCATCCGTTAATCACCACCGACGTTGGCAGATTCAATGCATAGTGCAGGCATTCGATCGGCGTGGCCACGCCTGCTTTCAGCACATCGCCAAACGCCAGCGGCTTCATCCGGCGATACCTTCCTTCACCAGGCGCGGAACCACCTGATGAGCGAAACTCCGGAAGTGATAGTCAAGCACGTTCAGCGGCATCTGGCACGAATCGAAATGGAACTTGTTCTGCGCCGCTACGTCCAGCATTCGCAGATGCACCGCCGGATCTTTATGCCCGGTGAATCCGATATAGCGGACCTTGCCGTCCTTTTTCGCCGCCATCACTGCCTCCAGCGCGCCGCCCGGAGCGAAGAAGCGATCCGGATCCTCCATCCGGATGTTCTCGTGGAACTGAATCAGGTCGATCGTCTCCACCTGGAGGCGCCGCAGCGATTCGTCGATCTGCTTGGCCGCCATCGCGCGCGTGCGCCCGTTGTACTTCGTCATCAGGAAAACGCGCTTCCGGTATCCGTCCTTCAGCGCCTTACCCATGCGGATTTCGCTGCCCCCATCGTGGTAATCGCACGAGTTATCGAGGAACGTGATGCCGCGGTCGATGGCGCTCCGTACAATCCGGATACTCTCGCTCTCTTCCTTCGGTACTCCCATGTGATATCCGCCCAGACCGAGCGCGGAAATGCGCTGGCCGGTTGTCCCCAGGTTCCTGTAGATCATCCCGTTGGATGTCTGCGCATCCAGCTTCGCCGCGACCTGCAAAGCCGCGAGCATAGTCAGAAATTCTCGCCGTTCCATATCTGATAGCTTATCTCCGTTCGCGCTAAATTAGAATGCTCATTAAGGGAGACATACAGAATGAAACGAACCGTGCCTCTTGAGAACCCGGTTGCTGAAGCCGGTCTATCTCGGCGTCAGGTGATCCAACGCGTAGCGGCGGGGTCCTTTTCAGCGGCGGCCGCGTCCTTGCTGCAAGCGCAGACGGACTCAAGCCACGAGAGCACCGCCGAAGATTTTGTTCAGCTAATGACGCAGCTCTCCAACTGGAATCGTTGGGGCAAGGACGACCAGTTGGGAGCGATCAACCTCATTACGCCGAAGAAGCGAAAACAGGCCGTGATCCTGGTAAAGGAGGGCGCATCCTTCTCCATGGCGCGCAGCGCGGAATTGGAGGATGCGGTCGACAACCGGCAGCCCATCGTTCGCAAGATGACGAGAGTCGGCGTGGGAGCGCCCACAACCGGCATCGGCGGCACCGGTGATACATTTTTTATTTCCTATCACGGCTACGTTCATACTCACATGGACTCGCTTTGCCACTTCTTATACAACGGCAAAATGTATAACGGCTATTCGCAGGACGTAGTGACGGAAACAGGCGCGGCAAACAACAGCATAATTAACTTCAAAGATGGAATCATCACGCGCGGCGTATTGATGGATATGGCCCGCCACAAGGGCGTCGATTATCTCGAACCGGGCACTCGAATCTATCCGGAAGACCTGGATGCCTGGGAGAAGAAGGCCCGCGTCCGGGTGGGCTCCGGAGATGTGATCTTCGTTCGCACGGGACGTTGGGCACGGCGTGACGCCAAAGGCCCTTGGCCTATTTCGGAAGGGCTGGCAGGACTCCATATGAGTTGCGCAAAGTGGCTGCACTCGCGCGACGCCGCTATTCTCGGCGGCGACGGCGCCCAAGATGTTTTGCCCTCAGGTGTCGCCGGAATTTCACAGCCGATTCATGCACTGGCTCTGGTCGCGATGGGCATGCCCATCTTCGATAATTGCGATTTGGAGTTGATCGGCAAGGAGGCGGACCGGCGTCATCGTTGGGAGTTCCTGGTCACTGCTTCGCCCGCTGCTGTACCCGGCGCGACTGGCTCGGTCTTGAATCCCATCGCGACATTCTGAATTCAGGTCGGCGTTAGTTTCCGGCGCGGATCTTGACGACGAAGCTGTTGAAGTCGTTGGCCTGTTCGAACCAGTGCGGCACACCGTTGGGAATGACGATCACGTCCCCTTTGACTAAATGATGCGTTTGCCCGCTGGTTATGCTCTTCCCGCGCGGCTCCTCTGGGTTGTCTTTCTTTTCGCCGCTCACTTGGCCGCCGGTCACAAAAGTCGCCGAGCCGCCGGTAACGTACATGATGTCGGTGTACTGCATGTGCGTCTCGACCTCGCCGGGCTTGACGCGATGACCGGTTCGCACATCATACGCCTTCCTATCCAGCAGAACGGTGGATATGCCATCGGCAAATCCGGCCGCCGTTTTCTCTTTATCGATATGCACTACTTCCGACGATGCTGCTCCGGCCATGCGAGGCTTCACCACGTAGTAGCTCACTAGCTTATCCACCTGTTGAAACCAATGCGGCGTTCCCGCCTGGATCACCAAAACATCGCCCGGCACCAGGTGATTACTATTTCCTCCGGTGATGCTTTTGCCGCGAATCTCGCCCGGCGCGGTTGTCTTGCCATCAACGACGGTCCCGCCCGTGACCACCGTCGCGGAGCCCTCCACCACGTACATGATGTCCCCGTATTGAGCATGGACTTCTACCATGCCAGGCTCTATGCGGTGACTGGTCAAAATCTGGTAAGCGCCATTGTTCAGTTGCGTGCCTCCCTTGGCAAATCCCGCGGCCATCTTGTCGTGGTCAATAAAAATCACACCCGATGACGGTTCGTCCGCTGCACCAACCGCAACAGCCATCACCGATAACGTCGCAATGAGCGTCCAGATTCGCATGGTTTCCTCCCCCAAAGCTTACCACTGGCTCTTGTGTGCCGCATGTGCCACTCAAAAGCCGCTGGCTACCCTCGGCCGACGTGCCAGCAGGTCGATCTGTTCCGGCGCCTCCGGTTCCTCGCCGCTCGAAACTCCCAATTCGCGCATCTTGCGAAGCGCTGGCACCAGCCGGGAGTCCCACGATCCGACTGATCGGTTGTAGGCCTCCACCGTCTTTTCGAGCAACCGGCCGGTGTCGGCGTAGTGATCGCAGACCAATTGGACGCGATCGTAAAGCTCGGAGGCGACACGCCGGATCTCTTCGGCGTTCTCGGCCAACTGCTCCTGGTTCCATCCGTAAGCGATGCCCTTCAGAACCGAAATCAGCGTGACCGGCGTGGCGATCACAACCTTGCGGGCCAGGGCTTCTTCGATCAGATCAGGATTGCCTTCGAGTGCGGCGCTGAAGAAATGGTCGCCGGGGAGAAAAAGCACCACCAATTCCGGCGCGGGCTGGAACTGGCTCCAATACTGCTTACCAGCGAGCTGGCGGACATGCTCGCCGACCTGCTGGCTATGGCGCTGCAATGCTGCGCGGCGCGAAGGCTCGTCGATAGCAGCGGCGGCGTCGAGATAAGCGGTCAGCGGAACCTTGGCGTCCACCACCAGACATCGATCATTCGGGAGGCGCACGATCATGTCCGGGCGAATGCGAACGCCATCACCTGCCTGCGTCGCCTGCTCCAGGAAATCGCAGTTCTTGACCATGCCGGCCAGCTCGGCGACGCGGCGCAACGTCACTTCGCCCCAACGGCCGCGGGCCTGCGGCGAGCGCAAAGCGGTGGAGAGAATGGTGGTCTCCCGGCTGAGCGATTGAAGCTGCTCGCCCAGGCTGCCGAATGCTTTCTCCCGGGCGCGCTCCAGTTCACGCACGTGGGTTTCCAGACGCCCGAGGGAATCGCTGAGAGGCCGGACTACTCCTTCGATCGCGGTCTGTTTTTGGGCCAGGTCACCGGTCATTTGCGCGCGAGCAGTTTCGAGAGTGCTTTGTGCGGCCTCTAAGAAAGACGCCTGATTCGATCGGAGCGCAGCGTCGGCAAGCGACTGGAAGGTCTCGTTGAGTTTGGCGGTGGCAGTGTCGGCGAATTGCTTGGCTGTTTCAAGACGAACTAGCCGCGCGCGCATCCAGAGTCCGACGATCAGTCCCCCGGCCAGCAGTCCAATGAAAAATGCCATTCCAGTCACCATTCCAGGATAAAGCATTCGGGAGCTAAAATGTTTTAGGCACCAAACCAGTTAATCCAGGCCGCGCCGAACAGGATGGTGACCACCGCCAACGGCGCGCCAACGCGAAAATACTGCCAGAATCCGATCCGCACCTTAGCGCGAGCCTGTTGAACCACGATCAGGTTGGCAACCGAGCCCAGCATTGTAAGATTTCCGGCCAGTGTCGACGACATTGCGAGCGTCAGCCACGCGCGGGTCGGATTAGCGAGATGCACGACCAGTGGCTTGAAGACCAGCACGGCCGGCACATTGCTCACCAGGTTCGACAGCACCGCGGAAACGCCACTGAGCAGGAATACATTATCGAGGTGCAGTTGGCCGGCCAGGGCGGCTAGGTCGTTTTCGAAAGATGTTTTTTCGATGCCGGCAATCACGATGAACAGGCCGGCGAACATCACCAGCAGTCCCCAATCGATACTACGGTAAACCTTCTCCGGATCGACGCGGCGGGTAATCAGTAAGGCGGCGCCCGTGACGATAGCGACCTTGGGAACAGGCCAGCCGGTGAAGAACATGACGATCATGGCCACAGAAGCGACGATCGATTTCCACATCAACCCGCGGTCTACCGTAACCGGCTGCTTCGAGATTCTTACCGGCCCAGCCGAGACAAACTCGCCCCGAAAGGCGATGTAAATAATCATTACGGAAAGAACCAGGCCAATCGCGGCGATAGGAGCAAGGACCGCTAGAAAGTGCCGATAGGGGATGCCGGAAAAGCTGCCGATCATCATGTTTTGCGGATTTCCGGTGATTGTCGCCACGCTGCCGATGTTGGAGGCCATGGCTACTGCGAGCAAGTAAGGAACCGGGTTGCGGTCGAGGGCTTCGACGATCTCCAGCACCAGCGGCGTCAGCACCAGGCACATGGTGTCGTTGACGAAAAACGCCGAGAACAAACCCGCAACCGCAACGATCGACACCAGCAGCACCACTGGACTATGGGCGTGCTCCACGACACGCTCGGCTACTAGAGAAAAGAAGCCAGAGAGCTGAAGATTCGCAACCACAATCATCATTCCGAACAACAGGATGATGGTGTCGAAATTGATGGCGGAATATGCTTCATTGAGTGAGAGAGCGTTGACGCCCACCATGAAGCTGGCGCCGATGATGGCGGCTCCGGTGCGGTCGATGCGGAATCCGGGCAAACGCCCGATGGCGAGCACCACGTAGGTAATCGCGAATATGAGAATGGCGGCCATATCGAAAGCTAGCGGGCGCTAGTGGAGAATCCGGGTGCGGATGGCCCCCGGGACTTCCTCCAGCTTGCTTTTGACCTGGAGCGAGGCCGCGCGCTCTCCGGTCTCGACATCGATCACCACGTAGCCGATCTTGGCGTTGGTCTGCAGATATTGACCGGCGATGTCGATTTTTTCCGCGCAAAACACGGCGTTGATGGCCGAGAGCACGCCCGGCTGGTTGTGATGGATGTGCAGCAGGCGATGCTTGCCGGGATGCTCGGGGAGCGCCACTTCCGGAAAATTGACGGCGCTGATGGTGGAACCGTTGTCGCTGTACTTGATCAGTTTCTCGGCGACCTCCAGCCCGATGTTCTGTTGCGCCTCTTCTGTACTGCCACCGACGTGCGGAGTAAGCAGCACGTTATCTGAACAGCACCCGAAATCGTTGCCAGAAGCCGAGCTTGGTATGTCCCTCCGCGATGGCAAGATCTTGATTTTTCCCTTGTCGAGAGAGGTTTTTGTCATGCGACTGCTAGCTCAAGTTTCGCACGAGGGTAGACCGTAGTCGCCGGGAAGTACTAGCCAACTTACTAACCCTCGCGTGAATTCCCAACATGGGAATTATTGGCGTGCGATAGGCAGACGGGTCGACTCTTTGGGGCAAAACTGTTAGGCTGGGACTATATGTCAGCTAACAATGGAGACAAGTCCCGTTACGGACGGCAGCGGAAGGCCAAAATCAATCGCCGGTTGCAGATGCGAGCACTTAGGAAAGAACTAGTTGAGGCGAAGAAAGCGAAATAGCGACGGGGTGTCCGCCGTTTGGCACGCAGCGTGCTCTTAAAGTCATCGGGAGTGGAATATGCGCAACCAATGGATCGCTGCGGAACATCATCGCTTGCACACCGTAGAAGGCTGGCCCAACAGTCCTTATAAGGACGCTACGTTGCGCGCAATTCATTCCACACTCGCCAGTCTGGCGCAAGATCCAAGTCTCGCCGCTAACCTCCCGCCCTGCCAGGTTTGTTTCAGCCGGCGCAGGGTTTCCGCAGTCGTCTCATTTCCTGCGGGTAAGCAAGCCGATCTGGCAGCATAGTAAATCACTCATCCACTTTTATTTCAATCCTTCACCCAAGTACAGACTCGCTATGTCCCGCTGGAATGAGTATGCGTACGACTTTCCGTCTGGCGTCATGACCACATTGGCCATTTTCACGCCCACCGGGTCTGCCGTAATCAATTCTCTCCAAAGTATCTTGCGACCGGTTGAAACATCCAGTCGGTAGATCTGCATAATGGATGGCTGGACGGCTTGGCTTAAGAACAGAAATCGTCCATCTCCATCCCACCGCACGACGGTCTCCGCTGGGTCAATGTTTGCAATTGTCCTATAATCTCCGCCATCTAAGGGATAAAGATTCAGGTGACCGCCAGCGACGACGAGAAAATGGAACTGGTCTGGGGAGATGCGCATTCCCCTGACCCCTTCCGAGGTAACAGGTCTGAGTCTCCCGTCGGCCAAATCCTGTACGTACGTTCGAGATGGCCGATTCGGCTCGTTTCCGGTAAACAAGATTCGATGTCCATCCGAAAACCATTCCGCCCGCTCATAACGCATATGGTTTGTGGCGATCGATCGTGCCTCGCCCGCGCCTGTTGGCATTAGGGTCAGTTTCGTGTCTGGGCCTTCGGCCTGGATACACGCCACCCACTTCCCGTCTGGAGAAAGTGCCGGTCGATTGCAGTCGCCCAGGAGGACGGCCGCCGAGCCATCCATTTTTCGCAGATACATTGCTGGGTTCCGGGAATCGCCATACGAGAATTCGCCAAACACTATCTTCGTACCATCAGACGAAATATCAGAAACCCGAGATGCATCGAACCACGAAAGATCCCGTTCTTGTTTTGCGCCGGGTGCCAGGCCGGATATGGCGATTCGTGAATCTTCGCTGATCAGCAACACCTTTCCGTCGCGCGCTATGTCGACCAGCGTCTGCCATACAGAGGTCTCCATGATTTTCCGTTCCTTGCCGCTCAGAGTTACGCTATAAAGCGCCGGATTCGCACCGGGTCTTGCACCGCCAAACCAAATTTCATTGCCGTTTGGCGACCAGACTAGTCCGCCCACGTTTTTCAGCCCACGATAAAGGGCTCGTTTCTTGCCATGGCGGTCTAGTACTGTGAGCGTGAAGTCTCCAGTTTCGCTCTTGTATTCAAAGAACGCGAGCAAATCTCCCTTTGGCGAAACGCGCAAGCACACTGGAGGGCGTCCGTCGTTCTCGGACAGCACTGTTCCTGGAGGGTACTCGATCCGATTGCTGTGTCCGACGACATGAGATACCGCAAGATTTCTCCCATCCGGTGACCAGTCGGCATCATTCACATTTTCGAGAACCTCGCGCGGCGCTCCACCGGCAAGGGGTACACGAGCCAAAGTACCCGCAACATCTATATCAGTACTGCCGAGCAAAATTGCCATTTCGTCCGCAGAACTAATTGAAACGATCCTGGCGTGCGGGAGATCGAGGGCTCTGGATTCCCGGCTTCCTGGGCGGGTGGAGAACAACGTGGTTGGATCCCGGTCCCATTGTGCGCTGTAGATCACGGTCTGGCCATCGGGCGTGAATCGTGCCCCTGAAATTTCACCTCGTCGGAAGGTTAGTCGCGTAAATGCGGCGGGCGAATCCTTAAGGACGCGGCCGCCCAGGTAAATGCCTGCGGCCAGTGCTAAGACGACGAGCGCTGGCCATGCCCACATCAAGCGCTGGTTCGGCTTATCCTCAAATTCGACGTCCGTGATCGGCCTTTGCGCGCCAGTCTCAATCTCGGTAGCGTGATCCCGCAAATGTCGCAATTCAAGGAAAAGATCGCGCGTCGCGTCGTACCGTTGCGGGGGATCCTTAGCCAGGCAACGCTCGATTATCCAACGCAAGGGAACCGGAATTCTCGCCGGCAGCGGAGCAGGCTCCTCGCGCAGAATGGCCGCCATCGTCTCTGCGACGCTGCCGCGCCCGAACGCTTGGCTGCCGGTCGCCAATTCGTACAAAATCAGGCCCAGTGAAAACTGATCCGATCGGCCGTCCAAGTCGGTCGATCCGCGCGCCTGTTCCGGGCTCAGATATCCCACTGTCCCTAGGATCATGCCGGGTTCGGTGGAACTGACGCCCTGGGTAGTCAGGCTTTGGACGGCTACGCGCACAATGGTTTTGGCTAGCCCGAAATCAAGGATCTTTACGCGACCATCGCGGGTGATCATGACATTGTCGGGCTTAAGGTCGCGATGGACGATGCCTGCAGTATGGGCTGCCGCCAAGCCGTCGGCGATTTGCGCGCCAACGTCGAGCAGCTTGCGGACCGCCAGCGGACCTCGCTGAATGACATCGCGGAGTGTTTCACCATCGACCAACTCGGTAACGATATAAGGTGTATCGCCTTCGATGCCGACGTCGTATACCGAAAGGAGATTAGGATGATTCAGTGCACTCGCGGCCCGGGCCTCTTGTTCAAAGCGCCGCCTGCGAATGGGGTCGATCGCCACTTCGGCTGTCAAAATCTTCAACGCAACATCGCGATTGAGACGCGTGTCTCGAGCCTTGTAGACTTCGCCCATTCCGCCCGCGCCAAGGGTCGAGGCCACGCGATAAGGGCCTAATGTGATCCCCGGGGTCAGCATGTTAGTCCAGCCTGATACACGGGTATTGTGCTAAATCCCGCTACGGAGCGCAACCGCGGCTGATTGTTACTCCCCGGAATTCCGTGTAAACTCGAGCGGGCTCGCCAGACATTTCTGTCCGCATCGTCAGATCCGAGCACAGAACCGGAAACTCCGATATCATGTCCGCATGATGCGGAGATCAGTACTATTGGCCGCTGGCGCCGCGCCACTTGCCGGATTACTCGAAGAGGCGGATGCGGAAACCGAAGGCCGTCTCAAGCAGTCCGCCGCGCGCTGGTGCTATGCAAAGATGAGCCTTGAGGATCTGTGTAAGGACGGTGCGCGCATCGGCCTCAAAGGCCTCGATTTGGTCAATCATGACGACTGGCCGACACTTCAGAAGTATGGCCTCACGCCGGCCATGACCCCGGGTGCCGGAACAATCCCCAACGCCTGGAATCGTAAAGAAAACCATGACGCCTTGGAGCGGGAGATGCGCGAGAACATCGAGCGGGCAGCAGCGGCCAAGGTCCCGAAAGTGATCACTTTCTCCGGCAACCGGCGCGGCATGCCGGATCAGGAGGCCAAGGACAACTGCGTGGCGGGGCTGAATCGCGTCAAGCGAATCGCCGAGGACAAGGGCGTCACAATTTGCATGGAGTTGCTAAATAGCAAAGTGAATCACAAGGATTACCAGTGCGATCACACCGACTGGGGCGTGGAGGTGATAAAGCGCGTTGACTCGCCCAGAGTGAGGCTGCTGTACGACATCTATCACATGCAGATCATGGAAGGCGACATTATTCGCACCATCACCGACAACATCCAGTACATCGCACATTTTCACACCGGCGGCGTACCCGGACGTCACGAACTGGACGATACGCAGGAATTGAATTGGCGGACCATCGCGAAGGCCATCGCGGATCTGAACTTCCAAGGATTCTTCGCGCATGAGTTTGTGCCTGTGCGAGATCCGATGCAGTCACTCGAAGATGCGGTGAAGCTATGCAACGTTTAATCGCAGGTCGGGGGACCTGCGCCACTTAGCCGCCGAGGATTTCAAGGTAACGCGCCACCGCTTCGATGCCGCGGAAGAAGTTCGGCAGGTGCATCTTCTCGTTCGGAGCATGCAGATTGTCGTCTGGCAGACCGAAGCCCATCATGACGCTCGGGATGCCCAACGACGCGTCGAACGCCGCGACAATCGGGATTGAGCCGCCGGAGCGAATGTAGACCGTCTCTTTGCCGAAGACCTGTTTCATCGCCTCGGCCGCCGCATGGATGAACTTGTTGTCGGGATTCACCAGCGATGGCGGCGCTGAATGGATCGGCTTGAATTCCGCAGTTACGCCTTTGGGGCACGCGGCGGCGACGGCTTTCTGAAGCTGTGCGGTAGCTTCGTCGGGACGCTGGTCGGCAACCAGGCGCATACTGAGCTTGGCCAGGGCGCGAGCGGGGATCACGGTCTTCGCGCCCTCGCCGGTGAATCCGCCGCGAACGCCGTGCACTTCGAGCGTGGGCCGCGCCCACAAACGTTCGAAGAGTTGAATCTCCGGTTCGCCCACCAGCTCTTTGACGCCGACTTCTTTGTCTTTGTACTCCTGCTCGTTGAAGGGAAGACGCGCCCAGGCCGTGCGCTCCTTCTGGCTGGGCGGCTGCACGCGATCGTAAAAGCTTGGGATGCGGATGTGTCCCTCCCGATCCTTCAACGCGGTCAAGATTTCGGCGATGGCCTGAATCGGATTGGGCGCCGCGCCGCCGTAAACGCCGGAGTGCAGATCGTGGTCCGCGCCTTGAACGATAAGTTCGCCGTAGACGATGCCGCGCAGCCCGACGCAGATGGTGGGCAGTTCCGGCGCGAACATCTCGGTGTCGCAGATCACGGCGGCGTCGGCCTTGATGCGTGCCGGCTTACTGGCCACGTAGCTTTCGATATGTTCGCCGCCGACCTCTTCTTCGCCTTCGACTAGGAACTTCACGTTCACCGGCAAGCGGCCGTGCTGCTTCAGCAGCCCTTCGACGGCCTTAATCAGGATGTAGGTCTGGCCTTTATCGTCCGCCGATCCGCGCGCATAGATGTTGTCGTTGCGGATAGCGGGCTCGAAGGGCGGCGATCTCCACTCATCCAGTGGATCGGGCGGCTGCACGTCGTAATGGCCATAGAAGAGGATGGTCGGTTTGCCCGGCGCGCCGAGCCATTCGGCATAGACCAGCGGATTTCCCTGGCCTTCGATGAGCTGCGCCTGCAGCAAGCCGGCCTTCGCGAGTTCGCTCTTGACGAACTCAGCAGCCTTCTGGATATCAGGCTTGTGCTCGGAAAGCGTGCTGATGCTCGGAATGCGGAGGAAAGCTTTCAGTCCTTCGAGATAATCCTGATGGTGCTGCTCGTAGTAGTTCATACTTATTTAATCCTAAACGTTTGAAGTACGAGGCCGAGCGTACGCGGATCCCCGCCGCCAGCAATCTGAGTGGTGTGACTTACTTCGATTTCGACCTCGATCCAGGGGCGTCCAATCAAATCGGAGGGCAAGGGAAGTTTGAGATCAAAAGGCAAGTCGGGACGATTCAGGTTCACCGAGCCGATCTTGATTCCATCGCCGCGGAATGAAACTTGGAGTGGGCGTCGGGAAAGGACAATTGCGGGGCAGTATCCAGTGACTTCCAAAGTCTGGCCCGCCTGGCCCGCTTCTCGGGGACCGGCGATTCTCACGGTCGCCGTTTTCGGCATCCAGCGGAAGTTTTGTTCGATCTGATACCAGGTGGGGCCTAGCAGATTTCGGTAATGCGGATCGGCCACGGCCACGAAATCGGGACGATCGGAGGCAGTCTGCGTCTTCGCCATATAGCGCTCCGTTATGTCGCTAAGCTCCCGTCCCTTGAGTTCGAACACGAGCGCCTGATGATTCGTGAGGAGCGATAAAGCATCGTCACGGCCGATGACGAATCGTGAGATGCCGCCCCACTCTGGATGAGGATCGATGGCTGCTTCACTTTCGGGGGTCAGGTAGACGCGCGAGATTCCCAGTAGACGGAAGGGGTCGTCGGAAATGCCGCTCCAGAAAAGATCATTATCGACGCCATCCAACAGAATCGTCTTGCTGGTTTCTGCTGGGGGAAGAGCCTTTAGGCCTAGCACTATATATTTCATGGGGCGCGCACGGTTGTAGAAATACTTCTCGGTGGCGTGAAGGCCGGCGATCGAGACCGTGCAGTATAGGACGGCGCACACGGCCGCGACCACGGCTGTAATGCCACGCGCGCTGGCGAGCGCCCACGCGCCCAGGATCGCGAGACCAATGGATGGGACCACAACGTAGTATTCGGTGAAGTGATCACGGAGAGGGAGGATGGGCGAGATTACCACCAGAAACCAGCCGAGCAGGAATAACGGCAGCCAGTCGCGCCGGCGCAGTTTGATCGCGACGAAAGATATCAACGCGAGACTGATGGCAACCACGGCGGAGAGGCCGAGCGACAAAATGAGCCAATTGGTTTGCAAAACCCGCAGCGCGCCCAGCGCGTACGCCCAATAAGCCCACAGCACCGTGAATAGACTCGAACCGAAGTGCAACTTGTAATGAGGATCGGACGGCGTGGCGATGAACGCGAAGTGCCCGCAGACGAAGAGGATCGAGGGAATGAACAAATACAATGTTTTTCGGAAGTATGGACGGGCACAACACAGCGCGTAGCCTGCCGCCAGCGCCGGATAAGTAACGTTCAGCTCCAGAACGCCGAAGCCGAGTAGGAATACGACCCACTGCCAGATCCAATATTTTCGCTCGCTGGTGTCGATGTACAGGAGAAAAAGGCGGAAGGCGAGGAAAATAACGAAAGCGAACGCGATCTCGTTATAGGCGGAACTCCAGCCGACGGCCAGCGCGAATCCGGCATTCGCGGTCCACAGGATGGCAGCGAGGAATCCCGCCAGTGCGGAACCGCTAAGTCGACGGGCAATCTGGATCAGCAGCGCGACGTTCGCGAGCTCGGTCAAGAACGTCCAGACTTTGAACGGTACGACGTTCAAGCCAAATAGGGAAGGGAAGGCCATGAAATAAAGGCGCTCGCTGAGTGTGCGAATGGTTCCCTGGGCCTTCGGACTGAACAACGCTTGTACAAGATCGTGCGGGGAGTTGACGCCAAGATGCAGTGCCAGCCACGCGAAGTCATCTTGAAAAAACCAGGTTTTGAGGGCGAACTGATGCACAGCAAGGCAGAATAGCATCGGAACGCCGTAGTACGCTATCCGGCGATACGTGGGGTTGAGTGTAGGCGATAGAAGGATCGACCAACGCGACGATCGTTGCTGAGCCGCGACCGTAAGGGAGCGAATGCTTGGCATTAGCGCTCAGTACGCGATGTAGACTGCCATGGGTTCGCCCCGCTCTTCAACGACGTGCCGAATCGCATCGCGCACATCCTGATCCTTCCATAACCAGCGTGTGCTTCCATGGCGTGCCCACCGCCTTCGATCTGGTGCGTCACTCGCTAACCGGTTCAAACCTCGGCTCGCGTAGGACTTGAAATCGTTCATGACTTTGTCGGGCCGAACCTCGGCCTCAACGACTACGTGGATATGGTTCGTCCGCACATGCGCAGCCAACAGAGTCCAGCCGCCATGCAAACAGACTTCCTGCAAGGCTTCTAACACGGCCGTACGGCCGTCTTGGTTGAGCAAATATGGCGCCTGACTCATCTTTTTACTTTCCGCTGCGGCGCGATGGGGATCGGCTTCCAACAATCGACTTCCGGGTAGACTGTGGTGCCGGTCTACCGAACCCGATTCATTGCCGTGAAGGTGGCCGCCGTAGCAAGTGAAGGTGAGGAAGTATCTCATACAAAGTCTGAAATCCCGCTGTGCAACGCTACCTTTACGGTCGCGGCTCAGAACTTGTCAGTCGCCGCACTTCGCCACTTCGACCAGGCAACTATAGAACGTCGGGCCGCCTCCCATATCAGTCAGGCGGTCCGACGTCAGGGCATTTACGCTGCGCCCGTCCGGTGCGAGTTTGTTCCAACGAACCGACGGCGCCCAAACCACTCCCTCGCGAACGGTGCCGTTGACATCGGCGACCAGCATGCAACTTCCGCGGTCGTTGAACATCTGGACGCGATCGCCAGTGTGGATGCCGCGTTTCTGCGCGTCCTCCGCATGCAGGAACAGCGTTGAGGTCTGACGTACCGCCGACTGTTGATTGCCGAAGGTGGAATTCATGCTGTCGTGGCTTTTGGCGGAAATCATCTCGAGTGGATATTTGGATCGCAATGATTCGGCTCCCAGGCGGGACTCTATGGGAGGCTCATAGCCCAGCGTGTCGGCATGGAATTCGCACTTTCCGGAAGGTGTGCCAAATCCGCCGTTCGCAAAAGGCAGGAATGGCTGGCCCTCCTCGGCGATATTCAAGCGAACGAAATGCTCGCGATCTAACTGCTCCAGAGTGATGCCCTTGACGAACGGGTGCTCGGAGTCAAGAAGAGTCCGGATCATGTCGTCTTCTGAATCGCGGAAGCACGCATCCTCAAAGCCCATTCGCTCGGCCAGCAGCCGGAAAACTTCGACATTCGACTTGGTTTCGCCGGGCGCTGGGAGTGCCGGCCGCGCCAATTGCATGTAGTAATGTCCGTACGCGACGTATAAATCGGTGTGCTCGAGGAAGGTGGTGGCGGGGAGAAGGATATCGGCGTGATCGGCGGTGTCGTTCTGGAATTGCTCCATCGCGACGGTGAAAAGGTCGTCTCGCCGCAGGCCTTTGAGCACCAGATTCTGATTCGGTGCGATGGTGGCCGGGTTCGAGTTGTAGACGACCATCCCTTTCACGGGCGGATCGTTAAGTTGTGTGAGCGCCTTGCCGAGCTCGGCCATGTTCACGATGCGAGCCTCGCGACCCAGAGGCGACTTGAATTGCAGCTCGGGCATCTCCAGACCGGGCCGGTTCAAATGAAATGCCTGGCTGGTGGTAAGCTGCACGCCTCCACCGGCTTCGCGCCAAGAGCCGATTAAGGCCGGGAGAGCCGCAATCGCTCGCACTGCGGTGCCGCCACGGTCGCTCCGCTGTACGCCGTAGTTCAAGCGAATAGCCGCGGGCCGAATGGTTGCGTACTCCCGCGCCAATGAGACGATGTCGGCGCTCGAGATCCCGGTGAGAGCCTCCACCCGCTCAGGCGTATATTCGGCGGTGCGTTTCTTGAGGGCCTCGAAGCCGTCAGTATATCGATCGACGTAATCGGCGTCGTACAGCTTCTCGCCGATGATAACGTGCATCAATCCCAGGGCGAGGGCGAGATCGCTGCCCGGGAAAATGGCGAAATGCTTATCGGAAAGGTGTCCGGTTTTGTTGCGAACCGGATCGATGGTGTAGAACTTGGCGCCCCGCCGGCGAGCCTCCACGATGAACGGCCAGAGGTGCACGTTGGTCGCGAGAATATTCGCGCCCCAGGCGACGATGAGCTTGGAGTGCTGGAATTGTTCGGGCTCGGTGCCGTAGCGATGACCGAGAGTTTCGGTAAGACCGGCGCCGCCGGTGGACGAGCAAATAGTACGGTCGAGACGCGATGCGCCCAGCCGATAGAAGAAGCGCAGGTCCATGCCAGCGCGGTTGAGCAGGCCCATGGTGCCCGCATAGCTGTAGGGTAAGATAGCTTCCGAGCCGTACTCGGCCGCGATGGCGCGGAGCCGGCCGGCGATAGTATCGAGAGCCTCATCCCAGGAGATGCGCTGGAATTTTCCTTCGCCCTTAGTACCAATTCGCTTCTGCGGAAAGAGCAGACGGTCCTGGGAGTACTCGCGCTCCAGGTACCGGGCGACCTTGCCGCAAAGGAAGCCACGCGTGACGGGATGATTTGGGTTTCCACGCAACTGGGTGCCTTTTCCGTCATCTACATTGATGAGGAGCGAGCAACAGTCGGGGCAATCAAGGGCGCAGACGGAATGTCGCACTTCCGGCATAACCCGATTATATCTTTCTAGGGCCCGAAGGAAACGTGAGTCTGCACCGTGACGTCAGCATCAGAAGAAATGGTGGGTTACAATCGATCTAAAGGAGGGCTCATGCGGCACGCGGTTGGTGTGGTCCTTTTCTTGAGCTTGTCGGCAGCGGCATATGGGCAAATCCCAGGGCATTACACACCGCTTGGTGGATATTCGAACGTACTTCTTCCGGGAGTGGCGCATCCGCAACCCAGCACCGCCGCGGCGTTTTATGCGGCAAGATTCGGGGGAGGCCGGCCTGTTTCCGCAAACCATCCACAGCATAGTCGCACGACCATCGTGCCGTATCCGGTGTTCTATGGAGGCGGGTACGGATACGGAGGTGGGTACGGATACGGCTCTGATCCAAACGCCGCATACGCGCCGGGCTACGCCGATCAAGCGCCACCTGTCATCAATTCCGGCGAGGCGCCGTCGGTGGTAATCAACCAGAACTTCATCCCCCAGCCGGTTAATCCTCAGGTCCGGGAGTATAACCCGAGCGACTCAACCGACCAACAGTCGGGGATGCGGTTGTATCAGAACTCTTCGCACCCTTACGCCGATGTGGCAGCGAACAACTCCGGCGATCAGCCGACAATTTATTTGATTGCCTTCAAGGACCACAGCATCGTGCAGGCGCTGGGCTACTGGATGGAGGGCTCGACCCTGCATTACGTCAGCGTCGAACACAGCCTCAATCAGGCCAGCATCAACCTGATCGATCGCGATCTCTCGCAACGTCTGAACGACGAGCGAGGACTCGAGTTCAGGCTTCCGGCGGCCGCGAAATAGCGTTTACTATTTCAGGCAGGCGCGCGATGAACTCCGTGTCGCCTTCGAGAAAATCGTAGTCAGAGAGTCGGTCGGGATGTTCCCAGCGAATCTGCTCGAAGTCCAGATTCCGAGGGACGCCGTCGAAATCCACCACCCGATAGAAAATCAGGAGAATCCGCGATCGCCCGGGATATTGGTATTCGTATCGCATGAGTTCGCGATCGATGCGCGCCGCGATGCCAAGCTCTTCCTGAAGCTCGCGGACCACGGCGGCTTCGGGAGTTTCGCGGGGCTCGACTTTTCCTCCCGGAAATTCCCACTTCAAGGGATGATAGCCGAGATTCTTGCGTTGCGCGATCAGAATCCGTCCGGCGCGTTGGATAACGGCCGCGACTACGGTGGTCACGAAACGTAAGATCCGCGGCGCAGATCGTCGAGAATTCCGGCAGCGCGCGGTTTCCAGCCCAGCAGGCTGGTGGCTTTCGCCCCTGAGACCCGCTGATCGAGAACCAGGGCATCGGCGTAGGCGCCCAGGGTCTTGCGGGCCTCCTCGAGCGGCCAGGCTGCCGTGCGGCCGCCCTTGCCGGCGCCCGCGCTGGCGGCCTCCGCAATCTCTTTGACGCGATAAGCAGAGCCATCGGTCGCGTGTAACAGCGTGCCTGCTGGACCGTGTTCTAGCGCGCGCAAGTATAGATCCGCGAGATCATCGACATCAATTGCGGGCCAGCGATTCTCGCCGCGTCCGACATAGCGCGCGGCGCCATCTTCGCGCGCCGATTTCACCAGATCGGCCGGAATTCCGCCGCCGTGGCCATAGACCAACGCTGGCCGGATCACGATGGCGCGCACGCCCTTCTGGGCGCTCTCGAGAACCATTCGCTCTACCGCCGGGCGCCAGGCGACCAACGCAGTGGGATTCAACGGCGCGTTTTCGTCGGCGGGCTTATCTCCGGTATTGCCTAACACCCAGACGCCGCTCGTGTACACGAGAGGTTTGTTGGATCCCTTCATGGCATCCAGCATCGCGCGGATCGCTGCCTGATCCACGCGCCCGTCGTTCGTCGTGCCGGTATGGATCACTCCATCCAGCGCGCTGGCTGCGCCTGCCAGGCTCTCGGGCGACGTCAGATCGCCGCGATGCGATGCGACCCCTTTAAGGTGCAATTTGCCGCCCGCTTCATCGGAACGCGCCAAACCGGTCACTGAATGGCCTGCTTTCTTGAGCGCGTCCGCTACCGCGCTGCCGATGTAGCCCGTGGCGCCTGTGAGAAAGATGTTCATAATTGGAAAGGGACCGCGCCGTGTACAGCGAAGTCTTTCTTGATCATTTCAAAAATCCGCGCAACGTGGGGGAACTCGGCCCGCCGGCCGTCACGGTGGAGATCTCGAATCCCATCTGCGGCGATATTCTGCGCTTATCTGCGATGTTCCAGGGCGACCGGATTGTCGAGGTCCGCTATAAAGTTCGAGGCTGCACGGCGTCGATCGCCAGCGGGTCGGCGCTTACCGAATGGATGCAGGGCCGGACGAGGCAAGAGCTGGCCGGGCTGAAGGCCGCGAATGTCGAAGCGTCGGTTGGCGGATTGATTCCGGAGTCGAAACATGCGGCCGTGCTGTGTGTGGATGCGGTGAAGAAGTTGTTGTCGGAGGCCGGCCGGCAAGGAGCGTAGATGACGCCGATCGAGATAGTGCTCGCATTCATGAATCGAATCAACCAGCGTGATGCAGACAAGCTGGCGGAATTGATGACCGAGAATCACGTATTCATCGACTCGCTCGGTCAGACGATGGGCGGCCGCACGACCATGCGCAAAGGCTGGCAAGGCTACTATGCCTTCTGCCCGGATTATTGGGTGTCGCATGAGGACATTTTCCAAAGCGGCAACATTGTTGCTGTGTTCGGTGCGGCCGGCGGGACTATTAGCGTGAAAGGGAAGCTGCTGGCTGAGAACAAATGGCGGACGCCGGCGGCGTGGCGCGCCGTGGTGGAAAACGGCTTGGTCCAGGAATGGCGTGTCTACGCCGATAACAAGCCGGTGTACGATATCCTCGCGAAACCGGCCGCTCTATAACCAATACGCCTTAAAACTAATATAGGTGCGCTAAATTAGGTCCAGAGGGACATTTGGCAGAGGAGCGCAGCACCGAGCGAGCGGTGAGTCCGGGTTCGGTCGGATCCATCCGGTTGATGGGCGTCCCCATTCGCCTGCATTTCACGTTTGTCCTGCTGCTGATTTTCTTGATCGTGATCGGGCTGGGATCCAATCAGTCGCCCGCAAACTATACGCTATTTATTCTGGCTCTGATCGTATCTGTTCTGCTGCATGAATTCGCACATGCATTTGTCGGTTCTTTATACGGCATACGGACGCTGGAAATCGTGATGTTTCCCATCGGCGGTGTGGCGCGTTTAGAACGGCCGGCCAAGCCCAGCGAAGAGTTCTGGATCGCGCTCACTGGTCCGGTGGTGAATCTGGCGATTGCCGCCCTGATCTTCATGCTGCTTTATTCGCAGCACCGGGCCGTGAACTTCTTCGCCTTTGAGCAGCCAGCGGACGGAAACCTGATTGATCGCATCGCGCTCGGCAATCTGATTCTGGCCGGCTTTAATCTATTGCCCGCATTTCCCATGGACGGCGGGCGAATGTTGCGCGCGATCCTCTCGCGCTTGAAGTCGGAATACGAAGCGACGCGCATCGCCACCTGGTCGGGCCGCATGCTGGCAATTAGCATGGGTTTGTATGGGTTCATTTATATGCCCATGCTGGCGTTCGTGGCGTTCTTCATTTATCTCGGCGCGGCCAATGAAGGCGCGGCCTCGCGCGGCCGGTCGCTCACCCAAGGCATTCCGGTGCGGGCGGCCATGATGACTGAATACCGTACGCTGCTGCATGGCAGCACGATTCGAGACGCGGCCAACCTGCTGCTTTCGACGTCGCAACAGGATTTTCCCGTAATGCTCGGTGACCAAGTGATCGGACTGCTCGGCCGCACGGCGCTGATGCGGGGGATGGCACTGGAAGGTCCTGAGGCGTATATCGCCGGTTTCATGGAGCGCGAGTACAATAGTCTTCCACCGGACCAGGATTTGGCTGAAGTCTTACCAATGATGGCCCACGCGGGTGCGTGCGCCCTGGTCATGCAGGATGGGCGGTTACTCGGCCTTCTTACATCAGAGAATTTATCGCAGTTTCTCCTGCTTCGGAGCGTCGGATTGCAGCCGGTGGAAGGATAAGCTCAGAAGACAGAATGCAGAAGACAGAAGGCAGAAAGCAGAACGCGGAAAGAACGCGATGGCTAACCAGAGCGGCCTGCGTCATGTTGACCACAGCCTGTCTGCTGTGCGCAGCGAATATAAAACTCTATTTGAAGGACGGCACCTATCAACTCGCGCGCGAATATAAGGTAGAAAACGACCGCGTAAGTTTCTTGAGCGTCGACCGGGGCGAGTGGGAGGAAATCCCCGCTGCGCTGGTCGACCTGGAAAAAACGCAAGCCGAAATCAAACGCCGCGAGGATACGGTGCGTGAGGAAGCGGCTGCGAACGCCGCAGAAGAGAAAGCCGAACGGGATGCCCGCAAAGAGGTGGAGCAGATTCCCGTTGCCGAAGGCGTCTACCTGATCGAGGCCGGCAAGCTGATCCCCATCAAGGTCGGAGAATCGAAAATCGTCACGGACAAAAGGCGGTCTGTGCTCAAGGTTCTGAGCCCCATTCCGTTGGTGTCCGGCAAGGCGACGCTGGAGCTGGACGGGCCGCATGCGCCCGCGGGCACGGCCAATCGGGAGCCCGAATTCTACATCCGGCTATCGGCCGAGGAGCGTTTCGGGATCGTGCGATTGGGCGAACATAAAGGCAATCGCGTTGTCGAGAAGCTCACCATTGTTCCTGTGACGAAGGAAACGGTGGAAGAGCCCGACCTGGTGGCGACGTTCCGCAAGCAAGTGGCCGACGGGCTCTTCAAGATCTGGCCTGAGAAGCCCATCGAGCCCGGTGAATACGCTGTAGTCGAATACACCGACGGCAAAGTGAACATGCAGGTGTGGGATTTCTTCGTAGCGCCGGGAACCGGCAAGTAAACCACTTGCTTACGCGCGCGGCTTAGTATCGCTTGCCGAGCCGCGACCGTGAGGGAGTCGTTCAACCCACCCGCCGGAAAAATTCCAAGCTTCGGCGTGCGCAGATTTCCCAACGATACTGCTGAGCGCGCGCCCGTCCGGCGGTCCGGAGTTGCTGCTGCAATACCTGTGTGGTGAGCAGCTTTTCGAGCGCGGACTGAATCTCCACGGGACTGCGCGGGTCCACCAGCAAGGCTCCCTCGCCTGCGATTTCCGGCAGACAGGAAGTATTCGATGTGATCACCGGAACTCCCGCCGCCATGGCCTGCGCTACCGGAAAACCGAAGCCCTCATATAGCGACGGATAGATAAAGGCTGTGGCGCCGGCGGTGAGACCGGGAAGTTCGTCCTCCGGTACGTAGCCGAGATAGCGCACGCCGGGTGGCCCTGACGTGAGGCGCGCCAGCGTCTTCTCGGACGACCAACCGGTGGCGCCGGCGATCACCAGATCGAAGTCGTTGCGCAAACGAAAGCCCTGCCAGGCGTCGAGCAGCGTATCGATGTTCTTGCGCGGCTCGATGGTGCCGAGAGACAGGACGTACGGGCGCTCGGCGGGCCCCATCCCCTTACGGGGATTTAGGTGTGGTTGCGCGTCGAAATAAACGTCGGGAATTCCAGAGTAAATGACCTCGATGCGCGCGGGGTCCAAACCCAGCACACGCACGGCATCGGATCGCGTGTTCTCCGATACGGCGATCAATCGGTTTGCACGGCGTAGCACATTTTCGGCGAAGGTTGCTTCCGCTCGAACGTTGCCCGGCGTGTGCAACTCAGGCATCAGATGGCCGGTCATGTCGTGGATGGTCGCGGTCAGCTTCGTGTTTCTCGGAGGATTCCAGATCTGGGTGGACACATGAAATACGTCGACACTGGCCGTCATCCACCACAGCAGTGGCGCCGCTGGGAGCAGATTCGCCGCGTACAGCAGCGCCAGTCTTGGATAGGTTTGCGGGGGACTGAGAATGGAGTGTTCGTGATTGAGCGCCGCCAATTTGCTGATGCGCGGAAAGGTGAGGATCTGCTCATTCCCGGCCTGCTGCCAAAGATGCTGGATCCAGTGATAGGTGTAGGTCTTGATCCCGGCGCTCCGCAACAGCAGCGAGGTGGCGTCGATCAGGATTCGCATAACATTGGCCGCTAACCCAGCCGCCCGAAAAACTCCAGGCTCTGCCGCGCGCAAGCATCCCAGCGATATCGTCGTGCCCGATCGGAGCCCGCTGTTCGAAGCCGTTCGCGCAACGATTGCGAGGTGAGCAGCTTCTCGAGCGCCGCTTGAATCTCCACCGGGCTGCGCGGGTCTACGAACAACGCGCTGTCGCCAGCGATCTCCGGCAGGCACGATGTATTCGACGTGATCACAGGCACGGCCGCAGCCATCGCTTGCGCCACCGGAAAACCGAATCCTTCATACAAAGAAGGATAGAGGAAGGCCGTGGCGCCGGCGGTTAGTCCAGGCAACTCATCCTCCGGCACATATCCTAAATAGCGCACACCTTGCGGTCGGGAGGCGAGCCGGGCCATGGTCTTCTCGGATCCCCATCCGCTGGAACCCACGATCATAAGGTCGATGTCGTTACGCAAGCGAAAACCTTGCCAGGCATCCAGCAGCGTGTCGATATTCTTGCGGGGCTCGATCGTCCCGACATACAAAACGTATGGATGCTCGGCCGGCCTCGGTTGCGCTCCGAAATAGACTTCAGGGACGCCGGGATAAATGACATGTACGCGTTCCGGGTCGAGACCCAACAACCGTATAGCATCCGCGCGCGTGTTTTCGGAAATCGCAATCAGCGCGTCTGCTTTCTGGAGAATATTCTTAGCCAGGCTTTCGTCCGCGCGAATATTGGCTGCGGTGTGCAGCTCCGGCATCAGACGGCACGTCAGATCGTATATGGTCGCAGTCACCTTCGTATTCTTTGGACGGTTTCGAATCTGGTTCGAGACGTGGAACACGTCCGTTTTAGGGGTCGCCCAGGAAGCCAGGGTTGGACTGAAATTCGCCAAGTGAAGACGAGCCAGCTTGCGAAAAGTTTGGGCGGGCGTGAGAATCGACCGCTCATGGTTCAGCGGAGCCAATTTGTCCAGACGTGGAAACGTCAGAATCTGCTCATTGCCCGCCTGTTGGCAGAGGTGCTGAATCCAGTGATAGAGATAGGTCTTGATGCCTACGCTGCGCAAAAGCACTGGCGTGGCATCAATCAGAATTCGCATGATTGGTCAGCAGGTATTTGCCGCCGCTCTCAGCCACGACATGAAGTTCCGATTGACCAACTAAAAGTTCGATGCGCGGCAAAGAGGGACCTTCCACCAACAGATAATATCGATCGGGCATGCGCCACAATCGCGTGAAGCCCGCATCATCGATGAAGACGTCCGGCGCGTCCGGGGCGTAGGATCCATATTCCAAGTTGGTCTGACGGCCATTCAGGAGCAAGCCGCGGCGGTTGGCGTAGAAAAATACGGACGAAAATGTGTAGTAGGCGTTGTCCTCGATAAGTTGGCCGGGCGGGGCCTTCATCAGCGCATTGGCAAGCGGTCGCGAAGAAAGATAAGGATCGAAGACCACCATCGCGATTCGAGCCGCATGCAGGGACAACACCATCATGACAACAAAGCCGGCGATCGGCTGGCGCCACCAGACGGCCGAGGCGCCGATCAGGAATGCGATGCCCGCAACAACCAGTGGCATGCGAAGATACGCAAATGATTTGAGAGTCAAATCGCCCATGTGGCCGAGCGACAGCGTATAGGCTTCCGGATGCTCAGTCAAAGCTGCCGAGATGTCGCGTGGAGTAGGCAGATTCCAGACCTGAGCGAGAATGATGGCGATCACGAGAGCTGCGAGGGCGGCCATGGCGGAGATCACCCGGTGGCCGGCGCCAATCCATGCCTGCCCGGTGAGGGCGCACCCAATAAGCAGGGCCAGAGCCGGGTAGCAGGGCATCGAATAATATTCCTGCGTGGATGAAAACGTGAAGAAGACTAGGAGAAAACCGATCCAGCATAGCGCCAGCAGCCGCATCCGGCCGGCGCGGTCGATGGGTCGGTAGCTCAACCAAAATGCAGCTGCCAGGTAGGCGCTCCAAGGAAAAAGCCAGAGCAGATGAAAGAGCCAGAAATAGAGCCGCGGCACGGTGTCGTAATCGCGCGGATAGCGCATGTTCAGAAAGCGCAGCAGGTGCTCGTTGATGAAATAGAACCAGAAGAAACCGTGATACTCGCCCGGAACGCTGCGCATCGAGAAATAGAAGTACGGTGGATTGTGGATCGTTGCCAACACGTGCCATGGCGCGGCAATAAGAAGAATGATCACACTGCCGGAGAATGGCCGCAGCCGCTTCCAGGTTCGACGTTTGAAGAGCTGTCTGGTTAGGAACAAATATGCGAGACCAGCGCCAACCGGCAAGACGGCCGCGATCAGGCCTTTGAACAACAGCCCTGTTGCGATGCTCGCCGCCATGATCCAGGCCCAGCGGCGCGGATGAGGTTCGTCTTCCTCCAGCGCCCGCAAGAGCGCCCACATCGCGAGCGCGATCGCAAGAGTGAGGGCCACGTCGGGAATCAGGACGCGGGTGAACAGAAATAGCCCGACGCACGTCGCCAGAGCTAAACCTGCATAAAGCCCCGCGCGTCCGCCGAACGCCCACCATCCGATCCGCGCCGTGAGCCAGCACAAGGTGACTGCGAACAATGCCAGGGGTATTCGCGCGGCCCAATCGTGCACGCCGAAGATCATGTAGGACACAGCCATGCTCCAATACTTGAGCGGGGATTTTTCCAAATAAGCGACGCCGTCGAGGCGCGCTGTTACCCCATCCCCCGAGTCAAGCATGTTGCGGGCGATTTGCGCCTGCACGGCATCCACATCGTCCATGAGCGAAGGCGGACCGATGGCGCAGCCGAGAAACACGACGGCGGCCACTAGGACGACGATTAATTCGTAGCGGAAACGGCCCCGAGAATCCTTGACTGCGCTTTCTTCGCCGCGCCGGCCTGGATGCTCCATCGCTTCATCCAAAGGACGAGCGTCAACGGACCCCATAGATGATACCCGAGGTTAGCACGGCGGTTAAGGTGGCTGCGACACAAGGGTTATAATCGAGCGGTGCGCCTTATCTGCTTCGTTCTGTTTACGGTCGCCGCCTCCGCGGCCAACTATCCACCGCCTACAGAATCGGACTTCGTCATCCACAATTTCCGATTCAAGAGCGGCGAAACTCTAGACGAACTGAAACTGCACTATACGACCCTGGGCTCCCTTCGGGGCGACAACGCAGTGCTGATCCTGCATGGAACCGGCGGTAGCGGCAAAGGGTTTCTGTCGGACCAATTCGCGGGAGTACTTTTCGGTCCCGACCAGCTTCTGGACGCGACCCGTTACTACATTATCCTGCCGGACGGAATCGGCCACGGAAAGTCCAGCAAGCCAAGTGATGGCTTGGGCGAGCGGTTCCCGCATTACGATTACGACGACATGGTGGCGGCGCAGTACCGGCTGATTAGCGAAGGGCTGGGAATCAAGCACCTGCGTCTGGTGACCGGAACGTCAATGGGCGGCATGCAAACCTGGGTTTGGGGCGAAACGTATCCCGATTTTATGGATGCTCTGATGCCCTTGGCCAGCTTACCCGTCGAGCTTGCGGGTCGAAACCGTTTCTTCCGGCGCATGATTATCGACGCGCTGCGTGCCGACCCGGTGAACGGGCTCCGCACGGCCGTCTACATTCTGACCATCATGACGTCCAGCCCGCTCCAGATGCAGAAGCAGGCGCCGACGCGCGACGAAGCCGACCGGCTGTTTGATGACACCATTGAGAAGCGAATGGCAGCGAACAATGGCTTCGACATGCTGTACCAGTTCGACTCGTCCCGCAACTACAACCCGGAGCCGAACTTGGAGAAGATTCGAGCGCCGCTGGTGGCCATCAATTCGGCCGACGATCAAGTGAACCCACCCGAGCTGGGCATTCTGGAACGCGAGATCAAGCGCGTTAAGAACGGCCGCGCTGTCGTCCTGCCAATCACCGATCAAACGCGCGGCCACGGCACGCACTCCCTGCCGGCGGTCTGGAAGCAGTATTTGGCGGAGTTGTTGACGACGTCGCGGCCGTAACGCGCATGCGCTGACGCCTATGAAAATCGGCAAGGCGACCCAAAGCTACGAGGCCTGGCTGGGAAAGCGGATCACTCTGATCCCCTCCGACCTGGAGCGCAAGCATGCCGCCATGGCCCAGGATGTATTCCCGTTTCTGCGAGCCACATTCTACCGCTGGATGCAGCTCTGGCCCGAGGTCTGTGCCCGCGAACATCGAGCGCCGAAAGTGCTGGCGGTGGGCGATCTGCACGTCGAGAATTTTGGGACCTGGCGCGATGTGGAAGGCCGCCTGGTGTGGGGCATCAACGATTTTGACGAGGCGTACGATCTGCCTTACACGATCGACCTGGTTCGCCTGGCGGCGAGCGCGCACATCGCCATTCGCGAAGCGCGGCTAAAGATCGGTCCCGAAGATGCCTGCGATGCAATTCTCGGTGGCTATCGAAAAGGGATTGAGAGCGGCGGGCGGCCCTTGGTTCTGGCCGAGGATCATCCTTGGCTGCGATCGATGGTCACCGGAATCCTGCGCGATCCCTCGCGATATTGGAAGAAGCTAGGGAGTTTACCAAGCTGCAAAGGACCCATCCCTAAAGGGGCACGCAAGGCGATTGAGCGATTGTTGCCGGAACGCGGCTTGGAGTACCGCATCGCGCATCGCATCGCGGGGCTGGGCAGCTTGGGGCGTGAGCGTTACGTCGCGTTGGCACTCTACCGCGGTGGCAGGATTGCGCGCGAAGCCAAGGCACTGGCGCCCTCCGCGTGCGTTTGGGCTGGCCTCGCAAACGAATCTCAACGTATCTGTTACCAGCAGATCTTGGATCGCGCGGTCCGCGCCATCGACCCCTTCGTGCGCCTCAAGGGCCGCTGGATCGTGCGGCGGCTTGCGCCCGATTGCTCGCGCGTCGAGCTGTCCCATATGCCCGACGAGCGCGACGAAACCAAGCTTCTCCGCGCCATGGGCTTCGAAACAGCTAACATACATCTCGGAACTCCGCCCTCCACTCGGGCGATCGTGCGAGACCTCAGCATACGGCCGCGTCACTGGCTGCACGCAGCCGCGTCTAACATGGTGAAAGCTACCACGGAAGACTGGCGCGAGTGGCGGCGCTACCTCACGAGTCAAAAATAAAACCTCTCGGCGCCGCCTACAATGGAATTTGAAACTTAGACTCGGGGTGGTGCTGGCGGCGCCACTTTTATTCGGTCAGAAGCCGGACAACGTACTGGTCGTCATCAACCAGGAATCTCCGGTCTCACGAAGCATAGGCGAGTATTACGTCGAACGCCGCCATCTTCCCCTGGCGAATATTTGCCGGCTGAGCCTGAAGTCCGATGAGGACGTCTCGCGCGACGATTACGACAACCAGATCGCTCGGCCGATCGCCGCCTATTTACGCCGGCAAAAGCTACAAGACCGGATTCTCTACATCGTGACCACCTCCGGGGTGCCACTGCGGATTAAAGGAAACAGCGGCACCATGATGGCTGAAGCGGCCTCGGTGGATTCAGAATTGACGCTGCTTTATAGCGAGATGCGGGGCCAGGCGCATTCGTTGCCGGCGGGAATTCGCAATCCCTTTTTCGGAAAGGCCGCCGCGGTTTTTCGCCATCCCGATTTCCCGATCTATCTGGTCACCCGGCTCACCGGCTACGATTTCGCCGACGTCAAGGGGATCATCGACCGGGCGCTCGTGGCGCGCAACCGCGGCAACTTTGTGATTGACCTGAAGCGGTTCGACAACGGTCCGGGCAACGGCTGGCTGCGTGACGCGGCGCGTGCCTTGCCGAAAAACCGCGTGATTCTTGATGATACCGGCAAAGTGCTCTCTAACCAGCGCGACGTGATCGCCTATGCTTCCTGGGGCTCTAACGATCCGGATCGAAAGCAACGCGAGATGGGTTTTCAATGGCTTCCCGGCGCGATTATGACCGAATATGTTTCGACCAATGGACGTACGTTCACCCGTCCTCCCGAGACCTGGAAAATCGGTTCGTGGGAAGATACAAAAACGTGGTTTGTGGGCTCGCCGCAGACTTTGACCGCCGACTACATTCATGAAGGGGCCACCGGCGCGTCCGGCCATGTCTACGAGCCGTTTTTGCAATTCACACCCCGGCCGGACATCCTGCTTCCCGCCTATTACCACGGCCGCAATCTGGCGGAAAGTTACTACCTTGCGATACCCGCGCTGAGCTGGATGAACATTGTGGTGGGTGATCCGTTATGTGCGCTCGGAAAGCCTTGATGGACTTGCCTGACGATTGCTTAGGAAACTTTCGTTCTTCCGGAGTATCTTAAATACATGCCCCCGGTGCTTGAGACCGAGCTAATAAAACTGGCTGGCACGAATGGTGGAGGGCCGCATGACAACGACCCTGGCGGTAATGGCGGAGGCGGCGACGATGACGAAGGCGGCCACCAGGATCGGGATCGCCGGCATGTTCCCGGCGCCGGCTTGCTGGCCATGCGCTTGGCCCTGGTTTCGATTACCGCCCTCTTCGTCACCATCGGCATCGTGTACTTCGCCCGCGCCCGTTCGGGCCCGAACTGGCAACATATTCGAGTTCCGCATTCGCTGTGGCTCAGCACCGCACTGATCCTCGCCAGCAGTTGGACGCTCGAAAACGCGCGCGCCTGGCTCGGTCGCAAGGACGGACGCCGCTACATTCGATCGCTCACCGTCACTATGTGCATCGGCGCCGCATTCCTGGCGTCTCAGGTCTTGGCGCTTCAGGAACTGGTGACTCAAGGCATTTACCTTCGGCACAATCCGCATAGTTCTATGTTTTGGGTCTTGACGGTGGCGCACGGTTTTCACTTGCTGGGTGGAATGGGCGCCTTGTGTTACCTGCTCATTCGAGCATCCAACGATCCGCCAGTTGTCATTTTCGACTACGTGCGCCAGCGCAGCCGGTTCGCCGTTTCCGCGTTGTACTGGCATTTCCTGACTGCGATCTGGCTCGGAATTTTCTTGTGCCTGTTACTGTGGCCGTAATTCACAGACTGAATTTCATCCGCCAGGCATCGCGCCCTGCGCCGTAATATCTCTTGCTGCGCCGCGTCCGCACAAAGCCGTAATTCTCGTAAAAGTGAATCGCCGGCTGATTGTCGGTCGCCACCATAAGCCACCACGTACTCACGCGGCGCGATCGCAGTTGCGCGAGCGTCTCATCCAGCATGGCCCTGCCGAGCCCCCGCAGGCGATTCCCTGGATCCACCGCGATCGATACCAGCTCGCCGTCCTTCGAGCCGGCGCAAGTGATGATATAGCCGCCAATCCGGTGTGCGCGCCGCGCCACCAGAAACAGATCCGGGCACCGGCGGAAGTATTCGAGAAACAGATCGCGATCCCATGCATCCGGGCCGAATGATGCCTGTTCTATTTCTAAAATGCGATCAAGATCACGCGGATGGAACGGGCGGATTTCAACGCGAGAACCCAAGATACAGAATACAGCCAGTGCCTTCTGCTTTTTGCCTACTGTCTTCTGTCTCCTGCCTTCTGACTTCCGCCTCCCTCAGTTCGTTTTCGCGAAGTATCCTTGCGCCAGCTCGGGCTTCTTGTCCAGCGCTTGTTTCCAGCAATCGCGCGCCTCCTCTGGCCGGCCCTGGCTTTTGAGCACATGTCCCAGGTTGAGCAAGGCCTCGGCGAATTCGGGGCGTTCCTCGAGAGCCTCTCTATACAAGCGCGCCGCGTCCTGTAACTGGCCGGATTTCTGCAACAGAAGGCCGGTGTTGTAGAACAATTCCGGACTGCGCTCGCCCTTCTCGATGAGCTGCCCTTGATAATCGAGAGCCTGATCGAATTTTTCGCGTTCCACCGCCATCGCCGCCAAGCCCTTTAAGGCGTCCAGCGATTCCGGGGTTACGGCCAGGACGGCTTGGAAGGCTTTCGCCGCGCCATCGTGGTCGCCGATGTTCCAGCACGAGATCGCCAGATTCATTTGCGCTTCCGGCCAGTCCGGCCGTTTCTTGGTGCAAGCCTGGAACGCTTCAGCGGAGCCGCGGTTGTCGCTGCGTTCCAGCCGCAGAAATCCCACACGGAACCATACGTCCTCCAGGTCGGCATTGCGGGCCAGCAGCTTCATGTAGAGCCGCTCCGCTTCTTCTTTGGCGCCCTGCTTGTCCAATACAGCGGCCAGGTTGTGGAGCACCTCAAAAAGATCCGGAGCAATCTGAAGCGCGCGTTCATAAGCGGCGCGGGCTTTCGCCAAGTCGCCTGCTTCGTGATAGACGACGCCCAGGTTGGCGTGAGCCTGCTTGGCATCCGGCCGGATGCGAACCGCCGCGGAGTAAGCCTTGGCGGCTTCTTCCAGGTTACGGGTCTTGTGATACGCCACACCCAGGTTGAACCAGCGATCGAAATTGTCGGGCGTGTATTCGCATAGTTTGGCGCAATAACGTTGGGCCGCCTCGTAATCGTTGGCGGCGAACGCACAGGTGGCCAGACCTTCGAGCGCGGTTTGCGAGTTGGGCCGCATGGTCAAAAGTCTTTCGGAATATTCGGCGATCATGGCCTGGTCTTTGCGGGCGATCCCGATGGTCACCAGGTTCATCAGGCACTCCTCGGAGTTCGGATTCTGGGCGAGGATGGTCTGATAAATGCGCCCGGCTTCATCGAATTGCCACTGCAGTTGCTGAGTGACCGCCTTGCCGAACAGCGCGGTCGGATGATCGGGTTGCTGCGCCAGCACCTGATCGAAATTCTCGGCCGCCGCGGGCGCCTTATCCAGATGCAACAGGCTGATGCCGAGCCCCAGCCGGGCATCCATCCGTCCAGGGTCCAACTGGGCGGCTTTCTCGAAGAACTCGGCTGCCTCCTGCCATCGTCCCAGCCGGTCGTGACAGATCGCAATGTTGAAGTTCGCGGCCGGATGCTTCGGATTCACGCTCAGTACCCTGGCATAGCTTTTGGAAGCGTCGTCGAACATTTCGAGCTCGAATTGGATCTGTGCTTTGGCCGAGAACAGCTCCGGGGTCTCATCGCCCGCCTGGAGCACGCGATTAATCTCTTCCAAAGCCTCCTTTAGCTTGCCTTCCAGGTGGAGGGAAACGGCCCGCGACAGGCTGGCTGGCTTGGCCGCCCCCGGGTTTGCGTCTGATCTCGATTTAGGTTGACTCATGATTTAATTGAAATTTCCATTTCTGCCCTCGAACCCGTACGGCGCCAGATACGCGCACAATCGTCCCAGAGCGTCATACTGGTGCGAAACTTCCACCCAACGGACACGGGCCTTTTCCCCACGGCCGCAGAAGAAGCCGACGCCGCCCTTTGGAAGCCGGTTGTCGGACCAGAAGTCCACCACCTGCCCTTGCACGATGATTGTGAAGTCGCTGCCGCGAACATCCACCATCATGCGGTATAGCGTGTCGGGGCGCGTTGCCAGCGGCAGAGGTTTCTCCATATGGCGCTCCTCTTTGCCGTTGATGACTGCATATCGCACCAATCGAACCAAGGGCAGCGGGCCCGGCTTGACCACTACCAATTTCACGGCGTAATAGTTATCCAGGTTGGCGGCGCGGAATGCGCAGCCCAGACCTTTTTGATCGATCTCTCCCAGGAACTGGAAGCGGTAATCGGTCATGTCGGAGGTCGGCTTGAACAACGCCAAAGGACCCGGCTGAACAAAGCCGGACGCATCATAAGACCAGCTGGACGTCAGGTTGGAACGGCTGTCCCAGGCATCCAACCCGGATCGGAAGTCGTCGGTGACATCCACTGCGGCGCGGTTCAAAATGGTCTGATGTAAGTTGTTCCAACGATCCGCCACAACCTGCTTCACATTTCCGGCCGGCAGGGAAGGCAGCGATGGCAGGGAGTGCAGCGAGGGCAGCGCGCGCGCAGAGGGTAGCTTGGGCAGGGGCGCGATATGGGCTTTGATTTTCGGCATTGCCGGCCCCACCGCCACAGCCAGTAGAATCGGCAAAAGAATGGTCACAACCTTCAGGTCGGTGGGCGCATTTCTCCAGGCGTCGCGCAGCCAGTGCCAGGAATTCGCGACTTCTCGGTAAGGCTGGACCGCCTCAGTGGGCCCTTCCTCAGGCATCGCCTCCCGCTTTAAGACGGGGGCAGGTTCAGGTTCAGCGACTGCTACTGGCTCGGGCTGCTCGAATTCGCGCTTTACCGGAATGCTTACGGGCTCGAGAACGCACTGCGGCAACGCGATAATACCCGGGAATTCCAGGTCCGCGGGCAACTCCTCGGTAAGGCCTGTATCTGAGTCCGCCGGCACGATGGAAAAGTGGAGCGGAAGCACCTGCTCCCAAACCGGAGGATCGGGCTCGGCTGCCTCGGTCCATGGCGACAAGCCGCTGCAAGCCGGTTTCACCACCATGGGTTTGAATTCTCTCGGCTCCGCCTTCCAAATGGGAGCCGGTAGCCTATCCGGGCCTTCCCAGGGCAATATTACTGTTAAAGGGAAAAGAGAACCTTGGAGAAGTGGTTCGAGTGAGACCTCAATGGGGGCCGCTTGTTCCTCATGGAACGCGTGCCGATGGTCATCACAACAGAACTCACCGTCTGTCAGGCTGCGCAGCGGCGCCAGCGCGATGTTGCAATACCGACACTTCATCCGAGCCTAAGACCTCAACTCCCATCTTAGGGTTGAGATGACGGCATTACCACGCAGCAAATTACTTAAGAACGGCCCGGAATTGTTCGTATTCCGGAATAAGGTATAGGTTGTTCGCCTGTGGTACCTTTGCCCGAGGCGGACTATAGTGGCACGGGCAACGACAACGAAGCCTTCGCCAGCGCCTTCTGGATCAGATCCACCACGTCCAACTCCCGGAGCCCGCGCGAGATAGACAACTCAGTGATCAGCATATGCCGCGCCCGGTCCAGCATCTTCTTCTCGCGGAAAGAAAGCGGCTTCTCGCTCTGCAGGATGAGTAAGGTCTTGAGGACTTCGGCGATTTCCAGGAGGCTCCCATGGCGCATCTTGTCGGAATTCTCTTTGAAGCGGTCCTTCCAGTCGCCGCTCCGCTGGCAGACCCCGTCCGCCAGAAAGCTCAACACTCGAACCACTTCGCCGTTTCTGGTCACCTTCCGCAATCCAATCTCCTCGACATGCGAGAAAGGTACCATCACGGTCATGCTATTGAAGGTCAAACGGAGGAGGTAGAAGCGCTCGGGTTGCGCGCCAAAGGCGCGGGTGCTGATGTTCTCCACGGTGCCGATCCCGTGGTTGGGATAGACCACCTTCTCGCCGATTGAGAACACGGTCATACGTGGGCCGACAGCACAAACAGACAGTTGTGAACTGCCCAACTCAACCTTCCAGAAGAAAGATGTTAAGCCCAAGTCGAGGGCTTGTCAATAGGATTCGCTAAGGCCCTTGTACTCTTTCACCAGATTCAGTTTTCGGGACGAATACACTTTCCTGTAGTGGCAGTTCCCAAAAACAAGATCGGCGGCACGAACTCGTTTGTTTTCTGTGCGCAAATGCTGTATTCTCATAGTTAAGTTCAACCAATCAACCTGGCCTTTCAAGTGCTCACCGAGGCGGGCTAGGGAGAGTACTCTTCCGAGAGTGGTTCTAGCAGAGAGGCACACTTGAGGGATCTCAAGACGCAATTCGTCAGTGCGTTGCTGTTCGTCCTTACAGTGGCGGCGGTGTGCTGCGCGACCATTAACTTCCGCCAGCAGAGCCTCTACCGCCTGGCCGACGATGGCGTGATCTGGGTGGACCGCGCTGATTCCAACGGTCAAAACTCGGTGGTCGCCCTGCACGTACCCCCGGGGGGAGAAGCCGAGAACGCCGGAATCCGCAATGGCGACGTCCTGCTGCAGATCGCCGGAAATCCGATCGGCAAAGCGACCGATGTTGCTAAGGTCCTGCAACACATCGTCATTTGGGACAAACCCGAATACGTGGTCCGTCGTGGCAACGTGCAATTTCCAGCGCACGTGGTAGTGGGCGAGACCGTAATCGATCGTGCGGTGTACTACCAGTACGTGGTGGGCATAGTCTATCTGCTGATTGGATTATTCGTCTACTACCGCCGCGTCAGCGCGCCACGCTCGGTGCACTTCTACGTTTTGTGCCTGGCTTCGTTTGTCTTTTCCTGCTTCCACTTCACCGGGAAGTTGAACGCCTTCGATCAGGTCATCTATTGGGGCAACGTCGCCGCCGGCATCCTGGCGCCGACCATCTTTCTGCATTTCTGCCTGGTATTTCCGGACCGTCCGAAGTGGCTGGGAGCTTGGCCGAGAGTCGCACTGGTCTACCTTCCCGGCATCCTTCTGCTCGCCGCCTATGTGTTAGTGGGCAAGGGCATGTTGCGAGTCTCCGCCTCTCCGGTAGAAGTCAACTGGCTACTCGACCGCACCTGGATGCTGTATCTCAGCGCGGTTTACCTGGCAGGGACCATGGTGCTGGCGTTCAAGACCCCGCAGGCCGACGACTCGCTGGTCCGCCAGCAATTGAAATATCTGCGCAATGGAGCGCTGTTCGGCATCGTTCCCTTCACCCTGATTTACTCGATTCCTTATGTCCTCGGCGCGCTTCCTGGCCATTACCAGAAGCTGGCCGTGCTCTCGCTGGTCCTGGTTCCAGTTACTTGGGCGTACGCTATCCTGCGCTACCGGTTGATGGACGTCGACATCATCTTCCAGCAAGGCTACGTTTATACCCTGGCTACATTGGTCGTGTTGGGCATCTTCTACGGCCTGATTTTCTCGTTCACCAAACCCGATGATCTCAGTCCTGCGGCCATTGTCGGATTGATCCTGTTCGCCACATTCATCTTTCAACCCATTCGCGACTGGCTGCAGGAGCAACTGGATCGCTATTTCTTCTACAAAGACCGCTACGACTACCGGCGCACGTTGATCGAGTTTGCCCGCGAACTCGGATCGGAAACCAATCTGGACGAAATGCTGCGTTCGGTCTCGGACCGGCTGGTCCACACCCTTTCGATCCAGCACGTGGCGTTCTTTCTGTGCGGTGACGATGACGACCGCTTCCATCTGCACATGACCATGGGGCATCGCAAGGAACGGAACGCCAAACCGCTGGACCAACTGGATCTGAGTTTCCTCAGCTCGCGGCCGGAAAAGCCCTATCTGTTCTTTGAACGTACACGGCATCTGCTGGACGTGGTATCGCACGAGTGGCCGATCTCGGTCCGCAGGACGATCTCTGAGCTCGATCTGACTTACTACTTCCCCTGCACCGTGCGCGGTCGCACGATCGCCTACCTGGCCCTCAGCCGCACCGACAAGGGCGATTTCCTGTCGAGCGACGACGTGGAGCTCCTGACTACGCTTTCTGGATACGTCAGCATCGCGGTTGAGAATGCGCGCTTGTACCGTTCCTTGCAGCACAAGGTCGACGAATACGAGCGGCTGAAAGAATTCAGTGAGAACATTGTCGAATCGATCAACGTCGGCATACTGGCTGTCGACCTCGAGGACTGCGTAGAGAGTTGGAATACGCAGATCGAGCTCCTGACCGGGATACCGCGCCAAGCGGCGGTCGGAAGAAGGCTCGCTGAGCTATTCCCGGCGGAGTTGTGCGAGAGATTCGATCAGGTTCGTGGCGATACCGGCGTCCACAACATCTACAAATTCGTCCTGCGATCGCCTGCCGGCGCGGCCAATGGCAACGGAAATGGGAATGGTGCGGCGCATCCCGCCACGCATATCCTGAATCTGGCCATCGCGCCGCTAGTCTCTAAAGACATGCATCAGATCGGGCGCCTGATCATCTTTGACGACATCACCGACCGCGATGAGCTGGAGCGCCGCTTAGTCCAAGCCGACAAGATGAGCTCCATCGGCGTATTGGCCGCGGGCGTGGCGCATGAAGTCAACACGCCGCTGGCGGTGATCTCCACCTACGCCCAGATGCTGGCCAAGCAGATCTCCGGCGACGAACAGAAAGCCAAGCTGCTCGACAAGATCGCCAAGCAGACCTTCCGCGCCAGCGAAATCGTCAATTCCCTGCTGAACTTTTCCAGAACGTCTACCACTGAGTTCGTGGAAGTGGACTTGAACAAGATCATCCGCGAGACGCTGAGCCTCATTGAGCACCAGTTGGGGAAGTCGGGAATCGAGATTTCGCTGAACCTGGAGGAAAGCCTACCGGGTGTAAAGGGCAACTCCGGCAAGCTGCAGCAGGTTTTCCTGAACCTGTTCCTGAATGCCCGCGACGCCATGGAGCAGGGTGGCTCCGCTGGCGCTTCCGCCCGGCTGACGGTCAAGACCTGGAACGCGGATGGGTTTGCGCGCATCGATGTAAGTGACAATGGGCAAGGTATCGCGCCTGAGCACCTGGAGCGCATCTACGATCCATTCTTCACCACCAAGGGCGCCCGCAAGGGAACCGGCCTGGGGCTTTCGGTCACTTATGGCATTGTGCGCGAACATGGCGGGACCATCGAGGTGGAGAGCCGGCTGGCTGCGGGCTCTCGCTTCCATTTAGAGCTTCCTTTGGCAAGAAAACTCGTGCATGCCTGATTTGCCGCCGAACGATGACCTGGCCTCGTCGTTGCCTAGGGGACGCATCTTAGTAGTCGACGACGAGGTCGACATCCGCGAAAGCCTCGACACGCTGCTCTGCCTGGAAGGCTACGCGGTGGACCTAGCCGAGAATGCCACCGAAGGATTGAAGCGCGCAGAATCGGTCAGCTACGATCTGATCCTGCTGGACCTGATGATGCCCGACCGCTCGGGCATGGAGGTGCTGCAGGACATTCGGGAGCGCGACACCGAGACGCCGGTCTTCATGATCACCGCGTATGGCTCGGTGGAAGTAGCCGTCAATGCGCTCAAGGCCGGGGCCAACGATTATTTCTCCAAACCGTGGGACAACGAAAAGCTGCTGATCGAAATCGATCGCATGCTGGCCCGTAACCGGCTGGAGCGTGAGAACACGCAGCTGAAGCGCGCCCTCAAGCAGCAATACGGTTTCCCCAACATCATTGGCCGCAACGAACGCATTCTTCGCATCCTCGATCTGGTGACGCAGGTTGCGCCCAGCCGGTCCACTATTCTGATTACGGGCGAGACCGGCACCGGCAAGGAACTGATCGCCAAGGCTATCCATGCCCATTCCAACCGCGCCGATCATGCATTTGTTCCGGTGAATAGCGGATCGGTCCCGACCGACCTGTTGGAATCGGCGCTGTTCGGACACGTCAAGGGAGCCTTCACGGGCGCCACCGTCGCGCGCAAAGGATATTTCGAGGTGGCCAACAAGGGCACCATATTCTTTGATGAGATCGGCACTATCAGCATGGAGACGCAGGCCAAGTTGCTGCGCGTAATTCAAGAGCGCGAGTTCATGCCCGTGGGTTCCACCGAAACCATAAAGGTGGATGTCCGGATCATCGCCGCCACCAATGCCGAGCTCAAGAAACTTGTGGAGGACGGGAAGTTCCGCGAGGATTTGTATTATCGGTTGAACGTGATCAACTTGGCGCTGCCTCCGCTGCGTGAGCGGAAAGAGGACATCCCTCGCCTGGTGGAGCACTTCTTCACCAAATACAGCCGCGATAACGAGAAGTTCATGGACGCTGAGGGGAAAAGCCAGCTGCGTTTCGAGCCGGATGCCATGCAACTACTGATGGACTACAACTGGCCCGGCAATGTGCGCGAGCTCGAAAATGCCGTCGAGCGCGCCGTGGTGCTCGCATCGCACATGACCGTGCCGGTGGACGTCATGCCCGATTCCATTCTGCAAGCCGGCGGCGTCCGCATTCGGCGCGATGCCAGCGGCACGCTTCCCGCCGACGCTACGCTGTTCGAAGTGGTCGCCGATTTCGAGCGCCGCAAGATCATTGAAATGCTGGAGACGGTCAACTGGAGCCAGACCGAGGCGGCCGAAAAGCTCGGCATTCCGCTGTCGACCCTCAATCAAAAGATCAAGCGCCTGAACATCGAAGTCAAACGCAAGGGTTCTTCCGGCGCGGCTCCGGCGTGATAAGAATTCAGTTTCCCTGCGCCGGGTGATCGCCCGGGCGGTTCGTAAGAGGATCTATTTGCGTGGACGCGGTAAATCTTCGGTTTGGCGGTGCACAATCGCTTCGGCCCACCGTTCGCACCAACGTGATAGAGTTATTCGGCAACTGTTTTCCTTGCTGAGGAGTTTTGGAAAATGCTACGGCGGACGAAGTTCATCCTCTACGCCACTCCTGCGCTCTTCCGGATTCTGACCGCGCTTGCGGTCAGTTCAGACAAAAGAACTCAAGCTGATCGAATTGCCTACACCAGCTTCCAACCAGCCAGTAATTGGGATATTTATATGTTTACGCAGTCCGGCCAGCCGCCGCGGCGCCTCACTGACTATCCTGGCTTGGATTACGATCCAGTTGTATCGCCAGACGGGCGCTGGCTAGTCTTTTGTTCGGAGCGGCGCGGAAATCCGGATCTTTACGTTCTCGATTTGCAACGCGGCGGCGATCCTCGCCTTCTCATCGACAGCGACTTTTTGGAGGACCAGGCCGCGTTTTCGCCAGACGGGAAGTTTATCTACTTCGTCAGCACATTCTCAGGCAATGCGGATATCTATCGATTGCCATTCCGGCCTGACAGAACCTTATCGATGAAACAGGCGGAAAACCTGACGCACAATCCTGCAGGCGATTTCCGTCCGGCGATTTCCCCGGACGGCCACGTGATGGCGTTCAGCTCCGATCGGGATCTCCCCGTGACGGCACACGGCCCGATCACAAGGTTCAGATCAGGCGACATCTGGACGCTGAATCTCATCGACAAGACGCTTCGAAGGCTTACTCGCGTAAATGGCACCGGGTGGAACGGGTCGCCGAAATGGTCCGCCGACGGCACGCAAATCGTCTACTACTCTTCCCAGTACGGGTCGTCGCCCGGCAACCAGCAATCCAGGATATGGGTCATGGGCGCCGATGGATCGAATCCGCACGCGGTGACCGCGGACGAAACAGCAGCTCTCTCACCGGAGTTCCTGCCGGGCGGGCGAATCATTTATTCGCGGAGGAACAAACAGAACCTGGACGAGATCGTCTCGGTGAATGGTGATGGTTCCGGACCGACGATCGAGAGCGATCCCTCGAAGAACAGTTATCGGGGGCCGTCCCGCGGTCCTTCCCAGGGAACCTTCGTTGCTTATGGCACGGGTCCCGTCGAACCGGAACCACCTGAGGGTTACCATCGCGCGTCCGGGTTTGAGGCAGGGCAGCTTTTTAAAGATGGACCGGTTCTGGTGGCCGGCGCGCCATTCCGAAAAAAGCTACCCGACCGCGAGATTGATCTCTATCCCATCCGCTACTTCACAGCCATCCTGAGTCCACGCGAGAATCTCATCCTCCACATAGCGCCCAGCGCTCCTTCCAGACCCGTAGAGTTGTGGGGTTCGAGAATCGACGGCTCCCAACAGCGTAAGCTCCTGGAGCTTGAGCCTACGCCTACACAGAGCACTTTCACAGGCATGAGTTGGTCGAAAGACGGCCAGTGGATTGCTTTCACGCGAGGAAGCGGCCAGACCGCAGTGAAAACTGCCAGGAGTGAGGCCGACGTTTGGAAGATGCGAGCGGACGGAAGCGATTTGCAGAATCTGACGCCGAACACTCCTGGCTTTGACGGCTACCCGAGTTTTTCCGGCGACGGAAAACAGATCGTGTTCCGCAGTGGAAGAAACGGCAGCCTTGATCTCTATCTCATGAATGCGGATGGAAGCAATGTGCGGCGACTCACTAACGATGCCGCTGACGATCTGTTTCCGGTCTTTTCTCCAACGGCGAATCAAATTGCTTTTGCATCCAACCGCGACAATCCGAAGTCTGATATTTTTGACGTTTATCTGCTCGACCTCGATCCAAATGGCGCTCCGGGGAACGTTCGCAGGATTACGCACGACGAAGGACAGCACGGGCACCTTCAGTATTCGTATGACGGAAAGTGGCTCATCTTCGCTTCTGAGCGGGGCGGGATCAGCGATGAGGAACCCATTGCTCCCTCGGCGCAGTTGTATGGGGAGTTGTACGCGTACCGAATCAAGGACGGCACCATGATCCGATTGACCGATAACAAGTGGGAAGAGGGAGTGCCATCCTGGGAGGCGCCACTCGGAGCGAGGTAGCAGCAGGCACGACGTTACGCTCAACAAGGCGACCAGCGTCTGGCCGGACGAGTTGGACCAGAAAGTGAGCGCCAGAGGTCTTCAGACGGCCCGAATCGATCGTCCATCAGTGGTCGCTTCTGTTTACGAGCCCGTGGCCTGCGATTCAAACTTGTCCCGCCGCCAATTCGAGGGATACTCCGGGGCGGTGCGCTAAACTGCTTCAGATGCGATGACCGTAGCCATGTCATCGAATTTCTAAAACGGTCAACTGGAGCCAGACGGACGCGGCCGAGAAGCTCGGCATTCCGCTGTCGACCCTCAATCAAAAGATCAAGCGTCTGAACATCGAGGTGAAGCGGAAGGGGACCAGTGGCGGCGGATCACCCGCCTCTTGACAAAAATTCGGTAGTGGGTCAGTTTTGTGTCCCATGCGCGAATCTCTACACGTTCCTGGGTCCGCCCTGGGTGTCGGACGCTGCGTACTGGAATTCAATCGTGTCGAAGCAGTTGCAATGGGTCTGACCGGGCGGCGCGCATGGCCGGAATCCAGCAAGCAAATAGAGCTACGCCGACCAGACCTGTAGGGACGATCGCGAAGGTAAGCGGATCATGCACCGAAACCTCGTACAGCATACTGGACAGCAATCTGCTCAGCCCGATGGCGCCAAAAACACCCACAACCAACCCAGGCAGAATGATTGCGAAACCTTGGCGAAGGACGTGCCAGATGACATCCCTGCGCGGGGCGCCCAGCGCCTGGCGCACTGCAAGTTCCCGCAGTTGCCAACGAATGCGGCAACCCATTACGCCATACACGCCAATCAACCCGAGCACGACGGCCAGAGCGGCGAAGGCGAACAACAGAACCGTGGTAAAGCGCGGGCCGGATACGGATTCGCTGAGGCGATCGGCCATCGCTTGAACGCTGGCGACCGGTTGATTGGCATCCAAGCTTGCGACCGTCTTTCGAAGCTCGGCAGCAATGATGCCGGCATCCAGAGGTGATCGCACGACCAAGCCAATCTCCGCCTGCGCGGAAGCCTGGCGATATGAAAGATACATTGTTGGCTCCGCTGCGGACGCGAGACCGGAGGTCTTTACGTCTCCCACCACGCCCGCGACAGTCCTCCACGGCTGATCGTCGCCTCCCGTACGAACGCGCTTCCCGATCGGATTCTCGCGGTCGAAATAGCGGCGAACGAGGGCTCGATTCACGATCGCAACGGGTGGGGTATTTCTCCCATCGGAATCCCCTAGCAGCCGGCCTTGCAGCAGAGGAATTCCCATGATGGCGAAGTAAGAGGGACTAACCACTGGGTACCGGGCAATGGGTCGCGGCCCCCCTAGCGGCTGATCACGTCCTTCGATTGCGAATGTGTTGGTGGCGTGAAACTCTCCGGGCGGGATTTGGCTAGCGTTCGTGACCGCCGCGAGTTCGACGCCTGGAAGACTTTGCGTGCGCTCCAGAAGCTCCTCGATGAAGCCGGATTGCCGAGCGTTGTCGCGATAAGAGGGACCGGCGAGATTCAGCGTTGCGATCACCAGACGGTCCGGTTGAAAGCCGAGATTCATGTAGCGCAATTTCCAGAAGCTTTGGAGCATCAGCCCTGCACCGGTCGAGAGCACCAATGTGATCGCGATTTCCGCCGCTGCGATTGTGGACAGAATGCTCTGCGAGCCTCGACCACCAACAACGGCCGCTTCGCCCACTTTGATGGCTTCCGCAAGGTGGGCCTTCGTCGCGCGAAATGCCGGTAGGAGTCCGAAGAGCAAAGTAGTGAACATGCCCAAAGCAACCGCGAAGCCCAACACCCGCGCATCGAATGGCAGAGTTCGGAGACCGGAGAGTTGGTACGGGCTCAACGCGAAAAGCGGACCGCGCGCCCAGAATGCCAGGGTAATTCCGGCGGCGCAGGCCAGGACTCCGAGCAGCGCGCTCTCAGTCAGCAATTGACCAATGAGACGGATGCGCGACCCACCTAATGCCGAACGGATCGCCAGTTCCCTGTCGCGCTGCATCCACCTCGCAAGGAGCAAATTGCCGACATTCGCGCACGCGATCAGCAGCAGAAAACCGGCCGCAGCGACCAGCACTATGCCGGCTGTTTTCACGTTTCCAAAGAGGTGCTCGCGCAACGTCATCATTTTCATCGTTATTGTGGGGCGGAATGCAGGCATCGGCAAGTGGGATTGCACGACCACCAGGTCGGCTCTGGCTTGTCCCAGAGTCGCTCCCGGCTTCAATCGGCCGATCACGTTGAAAATGATGGACCCTACTTTGTACTGTAACTCGGCCGCCTCATCCTTTCCCAAAGGGGTGATCAATTGCACTTGATCCGGTCCCGGAAACACGAAGTCCGGCGGGAGTACGCCGACGATCGTGAACGGGCTACCGTCCAGCGTGATGGGCTGCCCGATGATCTTCGGATTTCCTCCGAACTGCTGTTGCCACAAGGCGCTTCCGAGCAGAGCCACTTGGTCGTGTCCTTTGTAATCTTCCTGCTTTAGGAAATTGCGACCCAGAACCGGCTTTACGCCGAGCAGTGGCAGTAGCGAAGCGGACGCCTTTGCGGTTCGCAATTGCATCGGCTCATCGAGACCGGTCAGGTTGCGAGTTTGGTAGTTGTAGCCGGCCAAGTCCGTGAACGTCTGGTTCTGGCGTCTCCACTCCAGAAAATGCGCGGTCAGCGTCACCTCGTCAGTGCTGTTCTTTTTCAGGATCTGTGTCATCCATATCAACTGGTCGGGATCTGAGTATGGCAGCGGCCGGAGAGCGACGGCGTCTAGGATCGTGAAGATAGCTGTGGTGATGCCAATCCCCAACGCAAGCGAAAGGCCGGCGGCAATCGTGAATCCGGGTCTCCGGCCAAGGGAGCGCGCCCCGTGCGCCGTGTCATGGATCACTGTCTCCACCAAGGCAAAAGTGCGCCGCTGCCGAAACATTTCCTTCATTGGTTCAACCCCTCCAAAACTCCGCATCGCTGCATACCGAGCTTCCGCCGGACTCATCCCTGCCCGCCGGTTGTCTTCGGCTTGCATCTCCAGGTGAAAGCGAACCTCGTCGTCCAACTCACGCTCCTGCCGCTCTTGACAAATAAACCTCGGAGCCGTGCGGCTACGACACTCGGCCAACTCATGAGACGTCCTCGGCAAAAACATCTGGGATTGCGCCCAAAAATCGATCGATGGTCGAGGACATACGCTGCCAGTCCTTGGTTTCCTTGGCAAGTTGTCTTCGTCCGGACACGGTGATGGAGTAAAACTTTGCTTTACGATTCTTCTCCGAAGTTCCCCACCTGGATGCAACCCATCCCTCTTGCTCCATCCGCAAAAGCGCAGGGTAGAGCGTGCCCTGGTTAAGCTGCAGGAGCTCTCCGCTGATCTGTTCTATCCGCCGTGCGATCCCGTACCCGTGGAGTGAACCGAGCACATCTAAAGTCCGCAGCACAAGGAGGATAAGAGTACCCTGAAGCACATCTGTTTTTTCCGCCGGCTCGCGTTTCATTTGGTAACCTACAGGAGTGTAGCTGATTCTTGAAGACGTAATCAATAGAAAAATGACGCTTCGCCGGTCGGCCCGCCGGCTTATGTCCACTCCGCTCATCGTCGACTTGCCGTAGACGCCTGCGGGCGCCAGCGCACGCCAATTCGGTGTGGCCGAATTTCTAAAACGGTCAACTGGAGCCAGACCGAGGCCGCCGAAAAGCTCGGCATTCCGCTGTCGACCCTCAATCAAAAGATCAAGCGTCTGAACATTGAGGTCAAACCCAAGGGTTCTTCGGGCGCGTCGCCGGGGGCTTGATAAGAAGCCGGTAGGTTGTGTGGCTACTATCGCAAGCACGGACTCCAAAATCGGAACACCATGACGTGTCAGTCACAAAGAGGCAGTACAACATCAGAGCGATCTGCCCTGCAACCCAAGCTCGGCGCGGCTTTCAGCAGATGCCGGTCGTTCGACCAAATCTCGGACAGGCCCGCATCTTGCGGCGCAGCCAGATGAATCGCGTCGCCAGCGCGCAAGTGTACCGACGCTGGAAGGCTTGCCACCATTCCATCAACGCGCGACAAGAAGCGCTCTGTTAACGGGAGCAACGGCCGCACGCCATTTCGCACATCCTCCAGAAAGAGGCCCCGTCATTGTCTCAAGCCACTGGCTCCGGAGGCCAGCTTCCGAACCGCGCGACCATCGGCTTCGTTGAGATAGCACTTCGTAACGTAAGCCGCCCGAAGTACAAGGTCTCAAGAACGATCCTCTTGAGGATTCGGCCGCTGTCTTTCACACGGGGCATCTTTGAGATGAGCCTTTCCCTATCTGGGAGCCTGCGAGTGAATGGCAGCTGTTCGAATGGTCTCAGCTCGGCAACTGGCACACCAAACTTCTCGATGACGTAGGACTCGCCTTCCGCAACCGCGCGCACGATAGCGCCCGTTCGAAGATGCAACTCCCGGATCGTCGCTCGTTTCATTGATAGGTCTACCGAACCGCGTCGGCCGCCCCTGACGACCCCTTCTTGGTCCACTCCCCGATCCAATCCAGAAACGAGTTGTACCATAGCACGCTATTCTGTGGCTTCAGAACCCAGTGACCCTCATCGGGAAACTCCAGCAACTTGGATGGTACTTTTTGAAGCTGCAAAGAAGTGAAGAGCTGCAGGCCCTGCGTATAAGGCACGCGAAAATCCTGTTCGCCGGTGACCACTAGAGTCGGAGTGTGGAAATCCTTCACGAAATAGCTAGGCGACCATTTCGCGTACGATTCCGGATTATCCCAAGGCGTGCCGTTGAACTCCCACAGCGGAAACCACAGCTCCTCGGTACCACCAAACATGCTGCGCAGGTCGAATACGCCTGCGTGGGAGATGAAGGCCTTGAAGCGCTGCGTGTGGCCCAGCATCCAGTCGATCATGTAGCCGCCGTAGGAACCACCGGCAGCGGCCATTCGATCCGGATCGGCATACGGTAAAGCCGCCACGTGATCCACTACGGCCATGATATCGTCGTAGGGTTTGCCGCCCCAGTCGTCCTTAATGTCCTCGGTGAATTTCTGCCCGTATCCAATAGATCCTCTTGGATTTGGCATTACAACCAAATACCCTCCAGAGGCGAACACCTGCGCGTTCCATCGGTAGGTCCAACTTTCCCCCCAATCGCCTTCCGGCCCACCGTGAATCAAAAACAAAACAGGGTATTTCTGATTTGATTGGAAGCGCGGCGGCTTGACTACAAAGCTCTGCACGCGAGCCTTGTCGGCGCTCTCCACCCAGAATTCATCGAGCGGCGTCAGATCGTACTGGGCCAGCAAAGCGTCATTCAGGTGAGTAAGCGCCACCGGTGCTCCGCCTGTCGACGCGGCGCGGAAAATCTCGCTGGGCGCGGAGCCGCTTTCTCCGGTGTAGATCATGGTCTTGCCGTCGGAGGTTAGCTGCATGTCATCCAAAGTGCTCGCGCCACTCACGATCACCCGGCTCGCCCCACCGGTGACCGGGATCATCTCGATGCTCTGCCGGCCGCGATCTATCGCTGTGAAGAAAAGCGCTCCGGAGTCTGGGAACCAGGAAAAACTTTGCACCGGCCGATCCAGCGTGTCGGTTACCGCATTCACTTTGCCGGTCGCTCGCTCCAGCACGATCAGCCGCCAGCGGTCGCTTTCATATCCAGGGTGCTGTTGGCTCCGATAGGCCAGCCATTTGCCGTCGGGAGAATACTGGGGACTCTCGTCAGCGCCGGGATTAAGCGTGATCTTCTTCGATTCGCCACCATCGATGGGAACCACAAACAGGTCCGTGTTCGTGCTGGTGGCGGGTATCGGATCGGCATTCATGGCGTAGCAGACTTCCTTGGAATCCGGCGATATCGCGTAGTCATCCGGACCTCCCAGCGAGAACGGAGGAACATCCCGATCTCCGGGCGTCAGGTCTTTCAAGGCTGTGCCATCGACATTCACCGCCATCAGATGCGACCGGCGCTTGCCCCGCCATTCCGTCCAGTGACGGAAGAGCAGCGTGGTGTAGCTGCGCGCTTTAACCTTGTTGTTCTTCTCGGAGTCCAGGCGGCTCTTGGCGCAATTATCGTCCGGGCAATCCGGATAGACATCGCTGGTAAAAACGAACTTGTTGCCGTCCGGCGACCACAGCACGCCGCCCGCCTCGGTCGAGAGATTGGTCACTTGTCTCGGTAGCGAACCGTCCGAGTCCATGACCCACACTTGCGAGGAACCGCCGCGATTGGAGATAAAAGCTATTCGCTTGGAATCGGGCGACCAGCGGGGCCGCTCATTATCAGTGCCCTCGGTGGTTACCTGTCTCGGAGGGCCGCCGGCGGTCGGGACGATATAGATTTGTTTTGGCTTTGTGTTTTGCTCCAGATCCACGCTCTGGGCCGTGAATGCAACCGTCTTTCCGTCGGGCGAAAGTTGCGGTTCACCCATTCGTTGGATCTTCAGGAGCGCTTGTACGTCGAAAGGCTGCCTCTGAGCCACCCCGGCCGTTGCGAGTATCAATGCCAGGCCGAGGGTTCGAAGCAGTACCATATGACTCGATTGTAAGCCACCCGCATCACGTTGAGCACCCCCGTGAGCACCCGCCGAGCACCCCGGTGAGAGGATCGCGCGGGCTACAGAGCGAGCTTCCCCTGGTAGTTCATGTCGCTCAGCCGAAACTTGTGCTCGAATTTGATTCCTTGCGACTCAAAGGAAAAGACGACCTCTTTGTCATCGGCGGAAATCTCCTTGCTCCGAGGGAACAAGAATCGCATCTCGCTGGCCCCGTTCGGCCCCTCAAACTGGACGTCCTCGGCATAGATCGGGCTCTTCCCCTTGGGAACTAGTCGAGCGGCGTCCAGAAATCGAGTGCGCAATGCGTCGTTGCTGCTCTTGGTGTCACGATCGCGATCTTGATCGTTCGAATCCGAAGAATCGATGTCACCGTTCCTGCTGCGCCGGTTTGGCATCCGAAACCCGACCACCGTGATAATGTAGTCCTTCTGGCTCGCTTCCGCGAGCGCTTTGGATTCGTCCGCAGTCAGGCTTCGCTGACGAATCAGCGCTTCCTGGACCGGCAAAGCGCTCTGCCAACGGATGGTGAGGTTCATGGAGGACGGACGGTCGCCACCGCCGGGATAACCGCCGCCACCATTCGGATATCCTCCGCCGCTGTCATTCGGATATCCTCCTCCGCCACCACCCGGATATCCTCCGCCACCACCCGGATATCCTCCGCCTCCGGGATAACCTCCGCCGCCCGGATAGCCACCGCCACCGCGCGGATAGCCGCCGCCACCACCACCGCCGGGAAATCCTATCCCGCCGCCTCCCATGCCGCCGCCCCGAGGGTTTCTGCCGCGTTGCTGTTGACCCGCCCCTTCCGGGGCAACCGTCTTATCCTTCGCCCAAGGCGAGTCCGTAAGCAGTTTAGTGACTTCCTCGCTAGTCCATTGCGAGGAATCCTTCGTTTTCCAAGCGTCGGCCGCGTAGAGCGCGATCGCGCCCGCAGTCGAAAGAATAGTGAGTTGTAGAACAGCTTTTCTCTGCATCTTGGTGGGCAGACGCCCTGAACCGCTGCATCGTTACCAGAAACCGGAGTGTGTTACCGTCGAAGTTTGTGAAGTTTTGTAATGTCCGCCAGCGATAGCCCTTATTGCGTGCATTTTCCGTTAACCTAGGTGACAGTTGGCACGTCCTAACCATCATTCGCTTCAAAAATGAAAACAAGCTTGTTTTTTCCTCTCGCGTCCCTGGCCTGCTCCGCGCTCTTCGCCTCCACGCTCTTCTCGGCCACGCCACCGGACGCCGCTCACATACTCGCGACTTCGCCTCTTCGATTCGAGCCCGGACCAGGAATCGATTCGAATGAGTTTATCGCGCGCGGCACGCGCTCGCACTTCGTTTTCGAGGGCAGTAGTGCAAAAGTTCAAGCTGGTGGCCAGACCCTGCGCTTTGAGTTCGCGGGCGCCGATCGCCACGCCAGGTTGGAAGGCCTCGAGAAGCTGCGCTCCACAACCGGCATTTTCATCGGCAACGATCCTTCTAAATGGCGGCGGGGAGTTCCCAACTATGGCCAGCTTCAGGTGCGCGAGCTCTATCGAGGCATCGACTTGGTTTACTACGGCAATGCTGGCGAGTTGGAGTATGACCTGTTGGTCAAACCCGGGGCCGACCCCCAGCAGGTCCGGCTCGCGTTTCAAGGCGGCCGTCCCAGCCTGGATCGCGATGGCAACCTGAATGCGGCGTTTATCCTGAAACGGCCAGTGGCCTACCAGATCGCCGCCAATGGCGCGAGAGTCGCGGTCAACAGTCGATTCCGCAAGAATACCGACGGATCTTACGGGTTCAGTCTTGGCCGTTATGACCGCGAGCGCGAACTGGTGATCGATCCGGTGGTTACGTTGGAGCAATACTTTGCCGGATCTTCGCAGGACATCGGATATGCCATCGACCACGATGCCCGCGGCCATCTGTACATTGCCGGCACCACGTATTCCAGCGATTTCCCGACAGCCGGCGCCGCTGCCGGAAACACTCCGCCCGGTGGGGAGGATCTTTTTCTGGCCGTAATCGATCCCACGGCCGCTCCTGCTTCGCAGATCCTTTACGCCGGTTTCATCGGTGGTAGCGCGGCGGACTCGCTTGGAGGCATGGCCGTCGATTCGAAAGGCTTCGTCTATTTGACAGGCACAACCGCATCGCCCGATTTTCCAATGGTAAACGCGGCGCAAACCACTTTGGGCGGCACTACCAACGCATTCGCCATGAAGCTCGACGTGTTCGAGGTCCCACTTTATTCCACGTATTTGGGAGGCAGCGGCACCGATACCGGAAATGCGATTGCCATTGATTCACAAGGAAGGATGTGGGTGACGGGCGGGACACAGTCCCCGAATTTTCCGGTTGTGAACGGTTTCCAACTAGCGGCCGGCAGCCAGGATGCGTTCGTGTCGGGTATCGATCCAACACAATCCGGGTCCGGCTCCCTGTTCTACTCCACTTACCTGGGCGGAACCTGGTGGGATACCGGACGCGGGATTGCTGCCGCACTCGACGGTACGATTTGGGTTGTAGGCGGCACTTACTCGTATAACTTCCCGGTCACCAGCTCTAGTTTTCAGCCCGGATACGGCTCCGGTGGTGATGCGTTCGTCGCGCAGATCAATATCACGCCCGGCGGCAGCCATCTACAATACGGCACATTTCTGGGCGGCAACAATCTTGAAGAAGCGCGCAACATTGTCCTGGATGCTCAGGGCCGAGTAATCGTGAGCGGTTATACCTTGTCGCAGAACTTTCCTGTTACCGGTAATGCGCTGCAGACCCAATATGGTGGGAACACCGACGCCTTCGTCAGCATTTTGAATCCGGCCAATTCGGGAGTGGGACAGCTAGTTTATTCGACTTACTTCGGCGGAAGCAACGCCGACGTGCCGTTCGATCTCAAGCTGGATCCGAACGGGAACCTGTACGTCGCTGGCTTTACCATGTCCTCCGGCTTGCCTGTCACCTCTAACGCCCTGCAAGCCGCTTACGACGATACCCAGGACGCTTTCGCGCTCGAGTTCAATCCGTCGACCTCAGGAAAGGCGGGGATAAAATATCTCACTTATCTCGGAAGCGACGGCCTGCAAATCGCTTATGGAATCGATTACGACGCCACTAATAATCTTATTTATCTGACCGGTGTTTCCACCGGCCCGATCTTTGACGCGCTAGGTGGGCCAGCGAAGAGCACCAGTGCCGGGAATCCCGATGCGTTTGTGATCGGGTTCGGCACCCAACCAGCGGCCACGACTACAGCACAACAAGAGTTGCGGCCTGCGAGGTCTGTCCCCCTATCGAAACGGTGATCGGTTGAGAGCCCGGCGTGAGGCCAGTCGGCACGATCGCGTTGATCTGATAAAGCCCCGGGAATCCTGGCGCCAAACCGCAGAACGAGCTAGTCGCGGTTTGCCCGCCAATGTTTACCGATGGCGAGGAGATACACGTGGCCAACGGAGACGATGGAGCCGGATCGCCACTGGCCGGTTGGTTGTTTACTGGCCCCAGACCATTGAGGTAAAGCTGAACGGTCTGCCCTTGTCGAGCCGGGTTACTCGTGCCAATAACCCGGTTATTGGAATCCAGTGCGGCAACATTCCCGCCGCCGATCTCGAAGAATGCCGGCGAGTAGTCGGAGAGCTGCAGCGTCACGACGTTGCCGTAAGAGAAATCAATCGTCACCTTCACCTGGGCGGAGCCTAGGCCCTTCAGTTCCCATGGGACCTGGAGATTCACCTGGTCCGGAGAGACATAGACCAGGTGCCCCGGAGCACTGACATTACCCAAAGGTGCCGGTGCATCGAAGCTAACCATGGCGTAATCGATCGCCAGCGGAAGAATTGTCGTCGTGGCAAAATCGGTGAAATCGCTCAGATTGCTTCCAAAGATCGATATATAGGAACCGGGCGCGACCGGTCTGCCCGTTTCAAAACTAGCGCCATTGAGGATGCCATTAGCAGCGATCATGGGCACGGCGCGGGCGGAACCGGTGAAGTCCCACGAGAGGCCGCCAGAGCTGGGGCCGGTCACGCTGGCGTTGAAGTCATAGTTTCCTGGCTGCGATCCCAGGATCGGAACCGCTTGAGCAATACCATAAGAATTGGTTTGCGTGTCCGCCTTTTCGAGGCTCCCGCCGCTATTGGCGGTGAAACTAACGGGAGCGCCTGATACCGGCACTCCCGACGAATCGATCAGTTTAATGGCGATGACTCCGTCCGGGATTTGTTGGCCGGCAGTTCCGTCAAAGCCATCGCCACTCAGCGGGATGAGATTGGTGGCCACTCCGCTGCCCGCCAGAAATAAATAAGGAACGCGCAAGGCGGGACCTGAGCCCTGAATCGTGATCGCCCCATAATAGGATCCCGGCTTAGGCGCCGACCCGCTGACGGTCAGGTTCACGGTGCCTGACGCACTACCGGCCAGAGTCAAGCCCTGCTTGTCGAGAGTCAAACTGGCGCCGGTTGCCGAACTGATCGGCGCAATCGCTAGCGTCAAATTCGCTTGGCTGGCGCCGGAGTTCGTAATCTGGATCGATTGGCTGGCCGGCACTGATGTCACTACTCCGAACGAAACGGACGCTGGATTTGCCGTGATGGTGGCCTGGAGCGCCGTGCCGGCATCTAGCTTTCCGCCTCCGAGCGCCGGAATACTTACCTTGTCAGCCGAATCGTCGCTGGTGACCACCTGCGAGCCGGTGTTTACCAACGCGGATTTGATCTGTGCCGGCGTGAAACTCGGATGAGCCTGTTTCACCAGCGCAGCAGCCCCGGACACCAATGGCGTCGAAAAGCTAGTTCCCGCCGACGAAGCATATCGATTTGCGCTGTACAGGATTCCGAGGGGATCGTAGCTCTCAGCAGCCATGTATACGTCCTGGCCCACCGCCACCAGATCGGGCTTGAGGGCATTGGTGCCGGTTGTCGGTCCCAGCGAAGAGAAGCTCGTGAGCTGGTCAAAGGCGGTGGTGGTCTGCTCGAAGGCCGCCGCATCGATATAGACGGTGTGGCCGGGATTCGAATCGATGAAGGATTTGAGCGCTACGCCGTCGTTATTGGAAATCATGATGGCGGTAAGCGTTGCCGACCCCACGTCGGGTGAGACCAGCGACGTTTGATCCGCCATGTAGAAAACGATGCCGTTCGCCCCAGCATTCTGGGCGTTGGCCGCTTTCACGGAGAAGTCGCAAGTGCCGCGTTCTATCAGAGCAAAAGCTCCGCTCAGCGAGCCTGCCGGCAAAGCGCTACAAGCCAGGCCATTGTCGCCCAGCGCCGTGACGTCCACCAGTGGATCGGCTACCGCGCCGATCGGAACGTTCCCGTTTCCGAACATGCCTACCAGTTGCTTTAGATTCGACGATACACCCGATCCAGGCACTTCCACGCCTTCTGTCAAAAAGTGAGAGTTTGTTGTGGCGCCGACTGCGATTCCCGACGGCGCATCGGCAGGACTCGAAATGGTACTCAGCGTGGGGGTCGAAAAGCCAGTGTCGCCCTCGTTTCCAGCGGCTATTACCACTACCATCCCCGCTTTCGCCGCGGTCTCTACTGCGGGCGGAATCAGATCGCACGGCACTCCCGCTGAATTCCCACAAGCCGCGCCCGTGTCCAGCGGGCCGGTGAATGCGGGACTTCCCAACGACAGCGACGCGACGTCCATGTGATCTTTCAGCGCGTCTTCCAGGGCCATGATGATCACATCATCGGTGGTGCCGTCGTTAACTGTGGGAGAACCGAAGATTTTATAGTTTCCCAAATACGCCTTGGGCGCCATGCCGGTAAATGTCAGACCCGCTGGCCCAGTGTTCGAAACTGCCCCGGCGCAGGAGGCTGTCGCGGTACCGTGACCGGAACGATCCCGCGGCGAATAGTCATCGGGACGGGAATCGGCGGCCGGGTTGTTCGGGTCGCTTCCGGCGGCCAATTGACGAACATAGCTGCGCGCCACAATTACTTTGTTGTTGGTGTACGCGCAGTCCGATCCTGTGCAGATCGGATAACCCGCGGGCATCGAAAGAGAGCTATCCTGAAACGCCGGATGCGTCTGATCGATCCCGGTGTCGATGATGGCGATCTTCATCCCCGCGCCCGCGTTCTGACTTCCCCCTAGCGCGTTCCATGCGGCCGGGGCATTCAGCAACACAGTCGCCCGGTTGAGATTGAGATGATAACGACGCAGCGGAACGACACCTTTCACGCCTGGAAGGCTCTTGAGCTCATCCACACGCTCCTTCGGTGCGGCCAAGAATATAGCATTCGTGAGCATCGTCACCGAACCAGTCGCGGTAATATGTCGCGACGCCAGTTCCTCGCGAAGACTTTGCTGCGTGGCTTCGAGCTGCTGCCGGTAGCTCCTGCCCTCAACTGATTCGGCGGCCTCGCGCGTCGCAAATCGCTCAGTAACAGGAGGATCTTCCAGGATGAGTGCGTAACGACCGGCTGCGCTCGAGGTGGATGCGCTCTGCGCGAAGATTGCAGGCGCCACTGCGACCGCTATTATAAGAATCGCATTGCGTTTTAAAAAGAACATAATGATTCCTTGATGGTTGCCAACAATACTAAGATCGTCCCTCTAAGCGTTAAGCCTTAGGGGCACGGAGGACGGTTGGAGGATTTTGGCGCGGGCCCTCAGCGTACCGCGTTTACACCGGCGTGCAAACTGGCCTTGAGCATTTCCAGCTTTTCGGCGGCCGCCTGCTTTACCTTCGCGATATTCTGTTCTTTGATTTTCTCATACCCGCGGACCTGATCGGGCAAGGCCGCGATCTCCAGCGCCAGCGGCAGATTGTCGGGCGTCAGATTCGCAATTACCTGCTCCATCAGCTCGCGATACCACTGGATCATCGACCGCTCCAGCCGCCGATGGGCTGCGTAGCCGAAAATATCAAGCGGTGTCCCGCGCAGGCCCTTGAACCGCTTCAATACCAGCAGGGGAGTGCGGAACCATGAGCCCAATTTCATCTTCTTCTGGACTCCAAACCGCCGCAGCATCGGTGGATGCAGATTATAAGAGATCGATTCGGGCGACGCCCACATGCCCAGCGCCTGGCTCTCGAACTCTGGCTTGGTCAGCAAGCGCGCGACTTCGTACTCGTCTTTGTATGCCATCAGCTTGTACAGATACTTGGCCACCACCTCGCGCAGCGACGGTTCGGCGATCTTCTGCAGAAAATCGCCGTACGATTGCGCGTAGGCCGCGTTCTGATACTCCTTCAATTCGGCGACGCGATCGAGCGACGGCTTGGCTTTTATTTCCGAGGCGAGAAAGCTTTCCACCCACGCCGCATCCTCATAATACTTCCGGCCCCAGGAAAACGCCTGCATGTTTCGTTCGATATCCACGCCGTTCAGCTCGATGGCCTTCTCCATCGCCTCGAGCGAAATCGGGATTAATCCGCCCTGGTACGCCACACCAGTGAGGAAGATATTCACTGCCATGTGGCTGCCGAAGAGCGCTTCCGCCAGCCGGTTCCCGTCCACAAAGATATTGCGGCCCCGATTGGTGACCGAATTCACAAGATCCACCATCTTCTCCGGTCCGCCAAACGGCGAGCGATTGCGAATAGTGTCGATGGTTGGGGCTACATCCGTATTGACCACCGCGACCGTGTGTTCGGCGCGGGCGGTGCTTAGATTACTCTGGTGCGCCACTCCCAGCAGATCGAAGCCTAGAATCAAATCGGCATTAGCCGCGTTCACTTTGGCGGGCGCTTCGATGGGCCGTTCGCTGAGTAGCAAATGCGAGACCACCGCGCCGCCCTTCTGTGCCGTTCCGGTTTGGTCCAGCGTCGCGACGCACAAGCCATCGATCCACGCCGCCGTAGCGAGCAGCGCGTTAATAGTCACGACCCCGGTCCCGCCAATTCCAGGACCGATAATGCGGTAACCGTCGCCCGCCTTGGCCATCTGGCGCGGCATCGGAACTTCGGCCGGCGGTAACTTGGGAAGCGTCTTCTTCTTCAGACCTGTCCCCGGTTTAATTTGAACCGACACGAATGATGGACAATCACCGAGCGCGCAGGAATAATCCTTGTTGCAGGAAGACTGATGAATCCGGATCTTCTGGCCGAGTTCCGTCATCACCGGCGTCAGGCTCATGCAGTTCGCCTGCTTCACGCAATCGCCGCAGCCTTCGCAAACTTCTTCGTTGATCACCAGCCGCATCACCGGTTCGGCCAGCAGCCCACGCGATCGCTTGCGCCGCTTCTCGGCCGCGCACTCCTGGTCGTAAATGATCACACTGACGCCGGGGATCTGCTCCATCTCGCGCAACGTTCGCGGCAGCTCCTCGCGCGACCGCAGCTCGGCGTTCGAAGCCAGATCGCTCGCATCGCCATATTTCTCGACATCCTCGGCCAGGACGATCGTCTTGCGCACGCCTTCGGCCGCGAGCTTGCGCGTCAGATCCGGAATCGGCAGCGCGCCCACCGCTATCTGCCCGCCCGTCATGGAGACGTGACCGTTGTACAGGATCTTATAAGTAATGTTGACCTTTGCCGCAACGCAGGCCTCGATCGCCAAATATCCGGAGTGAAATAGCGTACCGTCGCCAATGTTTTGAAAAATGTGCGTATGGTCGACAAAAGGCGTCATCCCAATCCACGGCGCGCCCTCGCCTCCCATTTGCGTCAGAAACGAAATGTTGCGATTCGGGTCATTCAGCCGCATCGCCATGGTGTGACACCCGATCCCACCGCCAGCGATCTGGCCATCCAACAACAGCGTGGAACGATTGTGCGGGCAGCCGGAGCAGAAAGCCGCGGGCCGGGAGCCGATGGATTTCGGCGCTGACATTACGGCGCCGGGCGTCACTACCTGTCGAGGCGCCAGCTTCAGCACTTCGCATAAGACCTTGGCCATCTTGTCTGGATCGAGCTCGCCAGTCGCTGCAAAGTGCGACTTACCGAGGACGGCCGGATGGCCCGGAAGATCGTAGAGAATCTCGCGAAGCTGCATTTCGAGAAAGCTGCGCTTTTCTTCCACCACCAGAACGGTGTCCAGGCCGTGCGCGAAATCCTTCACAAACTCGGGCTCGAGCGGGAACGGCATTCCCACTTTTCCGATGCGGACGCCTTCATGCACGCCCAGGTCTCGCAGCGCTTGCATGAGGTCGTAATAGGATTTGCCCGTGCTCAGGACGCCGATGCGCGCTTCCGCTCCGTTGTGCCGATTCACACCGTTCAATCGCGCGAAGTGCCGCGCGGCCTCGAGACGCCGATTGTTGACCTCGTGCTCCAGCGCCAGCGTAATCGGCGGAACCAGCCGCGGGTCACTGTACTTCTGATAACCTTCCGGCCAGCAGATCGTGGGATGATCGGGATCGACATCCACAGTGCCACCGCCGTCGCACACATCCGTGACCATCTTCATCCCCACCCACGCTCCGGAGAAGCGCGACAGAGAAATCGCCATCAGACCGTAATCGATCACATCTTGCGTGTTGCCGGGATAAAGGAACGGAATGCCGACATTGAAGAGGCTGAACTCGCTCTGGTTCGGAATTGTGGAGCTTTTGGAAATCGGATCGTCACCACACAGCACCAGTGCAGCGCAGTTCTTCCCGGTGCCGGCCAGATTGGCGTGGCGGAAAATGTCGCCGCTTCGATCGACGCCCGGGCCTTTTCCGTACCAGATCCCGACCACGCCCTCCACCTTGCTCTTCCCGATCACGTCGTAAATCTGACTGCCCATGACGGCCGTGGCCGCCAGGTCCTCATTCACGGCTGGTCGAAAGTGGATATTGTGTTCGGAGAGCAGCTTTCCGGCGCGCGCCAGCGCCATATCGTAACCGCCCAACGGCGACCCTTCGTAGCCCGAAATGAACGCACCGGTGTTGAGCCCGGCCCGGTGATCGCGACGCATTTGATCGATCGGTAGCCGTACCAGAGCTTGGATGCCGGTCAGATACACGCGGCCTTGTTCGAGCGTAAATTTGTCGTTCAGCTTCATAGCGCCTGGATTATCCGATTCATGCTAGCATGCGCTACAGGCCACCGTTTTGGAAAGGAGTATTTCTATGCGAAACCTGACAACGTCGTCAGCGTTTTTGGCCTTAGTGCTTTTCGTCTATCCTGGCAGAGCGCAAGACCATCCCAATCTAGCCGGCACCTGGCAGTTTGATTCCTCGAAGAGCGAGCAAAGCAACAACAAGGTCGTGAACGCGACTTGGGTAATCGAAGAAGGCGACAATTCCATCCACATCATCGAGACTGAAAGTGGCAACACCAAGAAGGTCGAGTTGAAGTGCTCCACCGATGGAAAAGATTGCAACATCGCCGGAGGAAAGGCGAAAGCCTCTTTCTGGTTCAACGGGCTCACGCTGGTAGAGATGGAGACCCGAGGCGAGCGCGTCAACCGCTACCGGATGAAGCTATCGGACGACGCTAAGGCTCTGACCGTAGAGGTGAGTTCCATCGTCCCTCGGGTTGATAAGCCGGACGTGTTGGTTTTCCAGAAGCAATAAACATCAAGCAGAGCCGTGCTCTGCCGACTAGTTCTCTACCGTGAAATAACGGCTGCCGATCCCGTCTCCGCGGCCCTGGTTGTCGTACACAACCCAGCTAATCGTATGAACGCCGTTCGTTAACTTGCTCGTATCCAGGTAGAAAAATCCTACCGCGCCGTTACTATTCGCCAAGCCCGGGAAAAAGGTCGCGATGTCGCTCCGGTATTGATTGTAAGTCGGATGCCCCATCGCCACGCCGTCCACCATAACTGTGATCGTTGACCCGTCGACCGGAATCTTATAGCCACTCTGCGTTAAGGCCCAGCCGAAGTTCACGTAGGCGTTACCCGAAATCGTGGCGCCCTGTGCGGGCGTGTCGATGGTGCCGAATGGTTTGGAGGCTTGCGCATTGTCCACGGTGACGGTGCGGGTTCCCAAGTCGAATGTGCCACCAGACTTATTCACCGCAATGGCATGCAGGTTGTAGCTTCCATTGCCCGGCCCAGCCGCGCCACCCGACTTTGGCAGGAAATTAGTCAGCAGCATGTAGCCCCAACCGGCGCGATAATTCAGCGGCGCATTCGGGAACGCTGCTTGGACGTCGGGCCGCGAGTCATCCACAAACGTGCCGTTGCCTATAAAGACCAGCCCATTCGACGCCGTCGGCTCGTTTCCAACCTGCTCGCGCCAGATTCCGACGCTCGTCAGTTCGATGCTATCGAGCGCCCAGCCGGTCACCGGCATCGAGCCCGCGATCCCGCTGGTATTGTTCGCCGGCGTATCGAAACTGCCGTATGGATTGCCGGGTGTTGCATTCGCGAGATTCACCTGCACCTGCCCGGTGGCGCTCACTGCCGGCGCCGAAACCGTCACCGCACCGCTCGAGCCTGCCGTCGCGGCAATCCGCAACACCGCATTGCCGGTCCCCGCGGTTGGTGAAACCGTGATGTTCGGCTGATCGGACGATGCCGTCCAGCTCACGCCGCTGGCTCCGTTGAACGCCAACGCAACCGTCTGCGCGCTCGTCACCAGCGACCCGCTGTAGCCGAAGTTCAACGACGTCCGGCTCAACGATAGAACGCCAGACGTTCCGCCTCCGCTCACCGCCGCCGAGTTCGGATCCACCATCAACGACGATTCATTCACGGCCTCGAAATCCGTGCCCTGCAATTGCGATAGCTCGTGCAGCTGATTGTTGTCCCAGCGATCGTCCGGCGCGCCGGAAATGTACCACGCTGTCCCGTTGTCGGCTAAAAACATTCCGTATTGTTGCAGCGCCCGCAACACCACCTGCGTTTGGGGCGAAAAGCTCGCGATGTTGAAACTCGCCTTCAGCCGGAATCGCTGGCCCATGGGGGGATAATTCGTATCCGTGATACCCGAAGCCTGGTGCCGCCCGGGCCACACGAAAGCCTCTTGCGTTTGCGGAGCCGTAAACCGAAGCGCGTGATTGATCGCGCCGGCCGCAACCTCGTCGTAGCGCGCCAGACCTGGAAAGATCGGCAGGCCTGCCGCATCGGTGGACGTCCAAGTCGCTGGACGGAGGTTGTTCGCCTTCAGATCAAATATCGCGCCCGCAACCGCCGTCCACGAACCATTCGGCTGTGGATATGCTCCAGAAAGTTCATACAAGACGCAGTTGGTCTGATCGATCACTATCACATGCCGGTCGCCGGTGCTGCTGCTTCCGCCCTCGATCGGCACGGTGGGGGGGATGGGATAGGGCCCCGGGTCGCTCTCGGTCGCGTATAAAAACGTGACTCCGACCTTGGGCTGCGAGCTGGGCACTGTCACGAACGGAATCCCGATCGGCTCGCCCAGCCAAAGACCCGAACCAAAATCGGCATGGCTGCCACTGGTTGGGCCTATGGTGTTCACATAGGCCGCCGATTTCGCGTCCACTGGAAGCGTATCTACGCGCGCATTCCAAACGTTGTTCGCTGGGAAGACCGGGCAGCTTCCAATGGTTTGCGCCCGCGCCGGAATAACAACGGCCAGACACAACAGCGCGAGGGTTCCCCGAGGCATCCTACTGACCAGCTTAGGGCATACGTCAGGAAACTCAGCTACGCAGAACCCCCGATTGCACGGGCATTCTTGCCTGTGGAGCCTCCAGTGAATTACCGCTGCGCCTGCTGGTAATCCACTGGAATCGCGAACACTGAGTCCGGTATCGGGCTGGCTGAAAAATCGCCCGATTCCATGGTGGTCTCGAACACAGAGCCGCCCGAAGACACGGCATTCATCCGCTTAAGTGCTTCTTCCATTTGGGGCGTCAGTTTACCCTGCCTTTTCATCTCTTCGAGCTGGGCACGCGCCTGGGCCATTCCTTGCTGCATTTGCGCCTGTTGCGCGTCGTTCCCGCCACCCACCTTTATGACTTCGAGGACCGGCACGCCTTTCATGTCGGACATTTTGCGCAGCAATTCGACCATCGCGTTTCGCATGCCAGGATTGCCGCGGCCGCCGTCCCCGGCCATGGCTCCCCACGGAAATTTGGCTGCATTCCTTTGGTAGAACGCCCGCAGATCCTGAGCGCCCGGAACATCCGCGGAGATCCAGAAATCCACCTCCATGTGCATCTTCATGCCCGCTTGTCGCCCCGTAGGACTATCCAGCTCCGCCGAGATGACCATTTCGCTCGCGTTGTAGCCATTGATGGTTTTCTTTTGTCCGGTCTCTTTGACGTCGATGTTGACGTCCTGCCGGGATTTACCCAACGCCTCGCCCATGTCGCTGAACTTCGTGACCCGATATGTTTTCTGGCTCGAATCGATGTACGTACTCGTCTGAGCGTCGAAATCGAAGATCGTGGCCGATGATCCCCTGTCGATCTTCATCTTCTGCCCTTTCAGATAAGTCTTCGTGACGGGTTTTCCTGGCGTTGCTGCCGCCATAGCGCCACCCGGTGATTTCGCGGTCGTGGTGTAGCTGAAATCCGCCCGCGCGGTCAGGCCAGCCGCCAGGGCTAGAAATATAACCCAAGTCGTTTTCATTGGACAAGCTTCGCCGCCAGTCGTGGCCCCTTCTTGGCGTTTCGCTCCGCTACCAGCCGGTTAAATTCCGCGTCATCCAGGTAGACCATGTCGAGCCACACTTGCACCATGTCATCGACGCTGCGCTCTCCGAATCCGGCCCACATGTTTGGATCGGGATTGCGCGGGTTAGCGGACGTATTGTCGTGGATGCCGATCATGTGCAGCACCGTCCCGGCCGGCAACAGCGGCGCGACATCATCGGCGTAGATGTAGTTGATGTGCCAATTGAAATTGAAATGGTCCACCGAGCTGAGAATGGTGGTGGTGTTATTCAGATTGATCGCTTCCACCGTCATGCCGCGTCCGCGCATATGCATATGCGGCTGGAACGAATCAATGCGCGCGTTCTTCGTCAGACGATAGTAGCCATCCGTGCGCACTACGCTATTCGGCGGAATTTCGAGTTCATCGTTCGGCACGTTTCGGATTGCAATGGACCGGACCTGATACTTTGGCGTCTCGCCCTTGGGATAAAACTTGAAGGCGATGGTGGTCTTGTTATGCTGCGCCGAGCCGACCGCGAAATAGTGCATGTCGAAGCGCAGCCGCGTTCCCTTCTTTAGTAACCGGCCGGTGTTGTCCGCGAAGATATCGCCGTATTTCCCGACCGCATACTCGTGCAACTGAACGCCTCCCTCGGGCGTGCCCTCCGGCGCGTCCGGCTCGATCGCGTATATTACTGCGTGATGCACGATCTTGGGGTTGCTGGGCTTGATCTCCATGGCCTTGATCCAGCGATCTTCCGGCATCTTCACTTCGCCGAACTGATCCAGCCACCAATCAGGGCCGTTGGGATACATGACGAAATCCTGGTCCGTCGTCACCGTCAGATCGGGTGTGCCGATAAACCATTCCTTATCGGATGTAAAGGCCGGCGCCGGCGGCATGTCGGCGGGATTGCCCTGCGGCGCGCCGCCGTCAACCCAGCGCGCGATGGTCGCGATCTCGTCGTCGCTCAGCGACCGGTCGTTCTTGTACTGCCGGATGCCGACTGTTTTGTCGAGGTGCCAAGGTGGCATGTCGCGGCGCACTACCCGCTCTTTGATGGAGCGCGCCCATGGCCGGGTCTCGGAATAGGTCATTAACGACATCGGCGCCGACGTCCCTTCGTGATGACAGGACTGGCAGCTCTTTTGAAAAATCGGAGCTACGTCTTTGCTGAACGTCACCTGTCTCGCGCCGTCCGTTTTGCCGCCGTTATCCGCGCCCTGCGCCACGAACAGCATCATCAATGAACCACAGAGAAGACTACCGCTGAGCCTTAACATCGCTGCCTCCCTTGACACTTACCTTCACTTCTACATTAGTCCAACAGCAGTGATATCCGAAATTTCCGGCTAACTCGCCGGAGCCGTCATCCACCACTACCTGCAGGACATATTCGCCGGGCTCGCTAAAACTCGCGGTGGTGACTGCCCGGCCATCCACTACCTTCGCACTCGCCGGATCGAACACCACTGCGCCGGGTCCACGGTACTTGCCCCACATGGCCGTCATCCCGACCGGTTTTCCCGCGCGCACCGGCAAACCATCATCGGTTGCCGATACGGTCAGCATAAGGGCGCTGGAGGTAGCAACCGCCGGAGACGAGGGCTCGACATGTACCACGGGCGGCGTGTTCGAATCCACCCGCTCGCTGTTTCCACCGCGTGTGGTCCGCAACCGGTCTATCATCCATACGGGCTTCAGCGTCCCAACAACCTGCTGGGTCTGACCGTGCGCCGTCAAGATCCACACTAACTGCTGTTCGCCGAAATCCTTGGGCACGACAACCTTAAAAGCATCCTTGTGCCGCCTGATCAGGAAATGCGTCGGCTGCCCTCGGTCGCCGCCGGGTTCGAAGTGGTTGTCGGCTCCAACCGGGATATCCAGCTCTTCCTCGTAATTCCGATTCATATAGCCGAACCACATGTTAAACGAACCGTCGGGGTTAACGTCGTAACCTTCGTATACGGGCGAGACGCCTTGTCCGGTCCAGTGGCGCAGTTGCACCAATTGTGCGTTCGTCGGCGGCAGCAATATCAGCGACAAAGCTATTCCGGGCAAACTCGGCAGCTTCTGCATGCTAGAGCCCATTCTAGATCCAGCAGCGGTTTGGAGCAATGGGCGGAACGGTCAAACCTAGGGAAACTACTTATGTCGGCGAGCGTCAATGTGGTGGGGACTTATGAAACGAGCTCTACTGGTATCCTTAGCTGCAGCTGCAATCCTGTTATCGAGTTGTTCACCTTCCGATCAAGAGCGGGCCGATAAAACGGCGCGCGAGGCGGGTCGCGAAATCAAACGTGAGGCCGAGCATGCGTCCGAGCAGCTCAAGCACGGCGTCGAAGAGCTTGATCGCAAGGCCGGCCCGAAACTCGACCAAGCCGGACGCGAAATAAAGGAAGAGAGCCGTCGGGCCGCCGAGAAAGTAAAAGATCGAGCGGATCACATACAGGGCAAAGATCGGTCTGACCCGCCTCCACCGGACCGTTAATCATAGTGGACCGCGCCAACGCAATCCCTCAAACCTCGCGAAGTAGCGTCCTGAACCAGGTTGCCGGCGGCGTTCGCGCTCTGACAAAGGTGTCGAAAGATGCTCCAGTGACGAGCCCCGGGCTGAACGATTTGATAGTGAGGCTGATTCAATATAACGGATGTGAATGCCATGACGTCACTGACGTGGCTGGGCTGCCGGAAAATCCTTGGATGAGTGGCTACCCGAAGCACTCTGGCCAAGACCTGGAGCGAGATCCCGTAGGCCATCTCACCGTTCACTACCGATTCGAGCCACCCTCGAAACGCGCCACGATTGGGAGAATCCCTCCGGAAAGCGTCTAAGAGCACATTCATCAGGCAGGATCACCGCCGCTCTTCCATCACATCCAGCAATGCAGCATTGTTATCCAGATCAACTCCCGGAAGCACCCCGCCCGACCCGCACCTGGGAAGAACCACGCGCTTGCGGCGCGACTGCGGCGAGCGCGACTGGGCAAGAACCAATCTCAGGCCTTGCTCAATCAACGCCGTCAACGTTTCGTGGCGATGCGCGGCCTCGCGCTTGGCCTGTACCAGCAGCGCATTGTCCAGCCTTAGGGTGATTCTTATTCGGCCCACAATCTAGCTGGCGACGCCTGCCTCTTTGTAGGCCAGCAGGAAGTCCAGGATGGCTTGGTGGCTCGCTTCGGGCTGATCAGTCATATAAATATGGCTGGCATTCGGTATCATCACCAGCTTGGAACCTGAGATCGATTCGGCGATCAGCTTTCCATTGCCTGCGGGCACCAGGCGATCGGTCTCGCCATGGATCACCAGCGTAGGCGCCTTGATCTCGCTCAGCCGGCTGTAGGATTCCCACGCCAGGATGCCTTGCAACTGATACGCGTAAGCCTCGGGTCGGGGATAAGTCACGCGCCGGATGGCCAGATCTTCTTCGATACGCGCCCTCGGAGTATCGGCATCGTAAATATAGGGTACGGCTGCCTGAATGCCCTCTTCCATAGTCATGTCGCCGCGCATCATGAGCACCTGATTGACTTCCGGTTCAGCGCGCACGACCTTCGGCCCGCCGCATGCCGTACAGCCGAGGATCAGCTTGCGCACGCGCCCCGGATACTGAATCGCGAACTCCTGGGCGATCATGCCGCCCATCGAGATGCCATACACGTCGGCGCTCTCTACGCCCGCAGCATCGAGCACGGCGGCGGCGTCTTCGGCCATGGTCTGGATCGGATACGGTCCCTGGGGGAAATCGCTCTGCCCGACGCCGCGATTATCCAAAAGGATGGTGCGGAAATGCTTCGAGACCAGCGGCGTGGTTCGATGCCACATCTGGTGCGCGTACCCAAGTCCCATGATCAGAAGCAGGGGCGGGCCGCTCCCGGTCTCTTCCCAGTAGATTCGAACCCCGTTATTTATGGCGAATGGCATATCCTAACTGTACTGTAAACAACGGCGCGAACACGGTCGATAGACAAGTATAGGTAGCGGAGTACTGCCAATATGAATCTAAACAGCCGTCTTTTGTTTCCGGGTATCCTTTTTCTCTGCAACATCGCGTCGGGTGTCGCTTGCTTTGCCGAGGGCGACTGGAGGCGCGGTGTCTATTGGATGGCCTCCTCGGCCTGTATCGCGAGTGTAAGCCTGTAACCCGGACGGATCACAGATTGCCGAGGCTCTGGCGGGCCTTGGACTGGTCTCCAAAAATGCCGGGGATATCTCCGGCGTATTTGAGGAATAGTTCGTAGTTTTGCTTGGCCTCCGCGCGTTTTCCTTCCTTCTGAAGAACGGCTCCGCGCAAGTAGAAGTACCGAGGGAATATTAGGTCCGCGAAGAGTGGTTCGCCGGAAGAAAGCGGGATGGGGGCTCGGTCAAGAAGTTGTTGCGCTTGCGGCATGCGGCCACTCTCCACGTAGGCCCAGGCCAGTAAGGTGCGAACCTGAGCGTCGGCTGCCGGGTTCGTTTCGCGATACAAGCCCTCGAGCACCGGCACAGCGTCGGTGAATTTCCCTTCGAACAAACGAGCGTAGGCATCTGCGGCGGGTAAGCCGGAACTCGACGCGGGCATGGCGGTCAAGAAGCGGCATACTGCGCTGAGGTTCCGAAGACGCGGGGTTCGTGCGCTCGACACCGCTTGGGCGGCTAATTCCGCGGCTGCTTTCGAATCGCCGGTCTCGAGTTTCCAAATCGAAAGCTGGCAGAGAGCCAGCGCTTGCGCTTCTCCCTCCACGGCCGGCACGAGTTTTTCGAGCCTGGCTAGGGCTGCTTTGCGGCGGCCGGTTAAAAACTCCCACTGCGCCTGCTGATAACCGGCCAGATTGCCTTGAGAACGCTGCAGCAGGCCGAGATAGCGATGAAAGATGGCATCGGCCGCTGGAAGATCGCCCAGCATGAGCCGTGCCTGTGCAGCTTTGATCAGCTCGCCGCCCGCGAACTCGGCGGGGTTCTTCTCGTGCGCCTGCAGGAAATAATGCTCGGCACCGGCATAGTCACCCAGGTAGAAGCTGACTTCGCCTAACGAATCGAGCGGGTTCGCTTCTTCCGGAGGAAGCAACTGCCGGTAATGCTCCAGCGCGCGGCGGGCGGCGGCCAGATTCTGCGCGTAGGCATAAGCGTAACCAAGCTGGTTCCAAGCCTGGGAGTCCTCGGGATCCAGGCGCGTGACGGTTTCGTAACTCCGCACGGCGTCCGGAAATTGCCGCTGGACCGACTGCAGGTCGGCTAACTCCCTGGGGACCTGCGAATCCGCCGGAGTCAGGCGCGTCATTATCTTCAGGGCTTTGACACGCGCGGCTGTATCGTTGGCCGCGGTGGCTGCGAGGTATTCGAGGCGAGCCTGGTCAATCGGGTCCGGATGCGCGTTCATCGCGGCTGCCAAGATCGTGCGGGCCTGATCGCGACTGCCGCTTTCGATCAATAGCCTGGCCGAAGACATGGCCGCGGCGGCGAACCTCGGATCCGCAGCCGTCGCCGATTCGAAGCTCGACAATTCGCTGGCCGCATCCGGTTTGCTCAGCGCTGCGCCGAAATCTTGAAACGCAGCCGCGTTGCTGGTGGAGAAGGGACGCGTGTTCGGATTGAGGCGCTTGGCAAGCTGATTGGCCAGAGGCAACAGGCCCGGCTGCAACGGTGCATCCAGCGCGAAGCTCGCAACTGTGATTGTCTTGCGAGGATCCAGCAAGGTGGCTCGGATCTCGATCCGGCCGCTCCTGACAACGAAATATCCTTGCACGATTCGAGAAGCCCGGATCGACTGGGCGCCCGCCAGCGACTCCACAGGCTGGGCGTAAACATTCGGTGCGGCGGCCAAATCATAGACCAGCACCGTCGACACCGCACGGCCGGCCCAATCAAAGCTGGGATCGGCGCTGAGGTTCTCGAGCGGAATAATCGCCAACCGTTCCACCGAGCGCGTTTCTTTGCGGGCGCAAGCTACCAGGCCGAGCGTCAGAATAGCAGTGACTAAGAAATGAGGGCCAAGGCGTCTACAGAACACGCGGCTCCAGGGCGAGCAACTGCTTGAACTCATCCAGATCCTGCAGAGCGACGAAGGCAGGATCTTCCTGGAGCTTCTTGCGATCCTTGAAGCCTTCCTCCAGCGCCTTGCGGATGTACAGCAACGCGCGGTCATTCTGCCCTTTCTTGGCATAGCCCTGCGCTAGAAAATAGTGGAATTTGGCGCGCTCTTCAACGCTGCGTTCCTGAAGCAGGACGCCCTGGGTGCTGTGATTTTCGAAGACATCCGGATCGAGCGACATGGCCTTCTGCCAGGATTCTTCAGCGAGTTTGTAATCCTTCCGCGCAAAGTAACCCATGCCCAAATTGCTCCAGATGGAAGCGGACTTAGGATTGATGCGGAGAGCTTTTTTGTACTCGCCGATGGCCCGCCGGTAGCCCTTGCGGGCATAGTAAACGGTTCCAAGATTGTTAATTGCCTCGGAATATTCTCGATTGACTTTGACCGCGAGCCGGTAGTATCTTTCGGCGGGGCCGAGCTCGAGCATCTGGTGATAGGCAATTCCCGTTTTGTTCAACAACACGGCTGAGTCTTTGGGACCTTCTTTGTACGCTTCGGCGGCTTCCCGATACATCTTGCGGGCCATAAGAATGTCGCCGCGCATCTCGGGCGTAATGACAGGCGCCGGCTTTGGTTGCGCCGCGGCCTGCGTGGACTTGGGTTCATCGCGAAAACCGCTGGGCGAGGGGCTGGAATGGGAAGCGACGGGCGCGGGGGGAGCCTGGGCCATCACTAGAGTTATCGGAACGATCCAGAGGACGGAAACCATCATGGGCCTCCTTGGGGGAACTATCGGCTGCGTCGGACAATACATTAGACGGCCAACTTCGAGAAAGTACTTTAATATAGCCTACCAGTTTCAAACCGGACCTGCATCACACGGCATTTTGAAAAAACGAAGCCATCCTCGGCGGGGGAGCGGGGTCGGGGCGGACTATGTTGACGCATCGTGTGAGCGAGGCGGTGAGGCCGACGCGTGATTTGAAAAAACGAACCCAACGCCGGGCAGAACTGGTGGATGCGCTAAGAGGTTAATGGTATGCATAACTTCGGAATAACACGCGTGGCCAGGGTGGTACCCGGTTAAAGTTGGGAAATCGGTGAAGAGGAACGGAGGAAAAAGCGGAATAGTGAGGTGATCGGGTCAATATCTACTGGGTGGAACCTGGCGCACCAAGCCTGTAAGGTTTGCGCCGCCCATCATTTCGGGATCGATCGTGATTCGCTGGAACTACTGCACGCGGTCATAGTAGCGCAATCGTTTCATGGTGGATGCGGCATTGACTGGTTGAGAAGGATCGTCGAAGTTACGCGCCGATACGACCAAATGATCGCCAGTTCCGAGATCGTGCGCTTGAGGAGGTGCTCCAGCATCCTAGTCTAGGAAATAGTAATGGATGAGCATTGTGAAAGGCGGGATGGGAAGGTGCGGCGCTTTTTGAACTGTTATTCTGGATTTGTGGACAAAAAGGCACACCCAATTCGGTCTTCCCGAATAGAGCGCACCGCGATGCTTTCCTTCGAGGAACTCGCCGCTCAGCAGGGCATAACTCCAATTGAAGACTTTGAAACTATACTTGGAGAGCCGTGCGCGATGATGAATCGGTAGAGGAGTTCTCCTCCAGCTTGCGGGGGTGGCGTAGAGAGGGAACCATCCCAGTCGCCCCGCAATGAATGCCGCGACCGTTGACACCGATGTGGTGTCGATGTTGTTCAAAGGCGACACCCGGGCGTTTGACTACCGCGCCACATCACAGCCCGATTGCTAGGGATCTCGTTTATGACGCTGGCTGAGTTGGAGCGTTGGTCGCTCGAACGCGGCTGGGGCCAGAGGCGGAAGCGCGAACTGGCCGAACACCTGAGCCATTACGTTGTCCTGCCAGTCAGCCGCGAATTGTGTCGGAAGTGGGCCGAGGTATCATTCGGTGCTAAGAGAAAAGGGCGTCCGATCCAAACTGCCGACGCGTGGATTGCAGCGAGTGCCCTCTATTATCAGGTCCCACTAATCACCAACAATCGAGGCGATTACACGGTGGTTGACGGGTTGGTCCTGCTCACGGCATAAATCGGCCGCGCAGATTGGCAGGTGCGGGAACGCTTGCTTACGCGCGCGGCTCGGTATCGATTGCGAACTAACGGAAAATGCCGCGGAGTTTTTGGAAGAAGCTCTTGTGCTTGGGAGGTTGAGGTTCAGCGCCCGGCGGCGGAGGAGCAGAGTCCGGCGTAGACGGAGGAGGTCCCTGCGCGGCGCGCTGCTGTAGCGGATAGACGTTCTGCTGGCCGGGTGCTGGTGGGGCTGCCGCCGGCTGCTCGTCTCGCCGCTGGGGCTGCGCCGGCTGCTGAGTTTCCCAACTGGCCACTTGCGTTCCACCTCCGCCGTGCAGATGGCATAATTCCACTGGCTGGGTGCCTTCGACAAAATATTCGGTGCGAACCTTAGGACAGGCTGCGGTCGCGAGTTGGCCGGATTGCGGATCGATCTGGACGCTCACCACGCCGGCCGGCGCCTTGAAATCCGTCACGTTACGATATTCACGGTGCTGGTATGCGCGCTTCATGAATTCAGTCCATACTGGCAGCGCCGAGTGCGCTCCTTCCAGGTTCAACTCGCGATTGTCGTCGAAGCCGACCCACACTATGCAGATCAGCTTGGACGAGAAGCCCGCAAACCAGCCATCATGCGAGGTGCCCGTCTTTCCGGCCACTGGAAAATTGATGCCTCTCGACCAAATCGAGGCGCCGGTTCCACTCCGCACCACTTCCTGAAGAAGCTGGTCCATCAAAAACGCCACGCGCGGATCGAGTACGGCCCGATGTTCCGGCTTGCCCTCGAACATGTTGGAACCGTGGTCGCTGGTGATGCTGGATATGAAGTACGGCTTGGAATAGATGCCATGATTAGCGTAAATCGTATATCCGCCGGCGATTTCGAGCGGCGTTACCTCATACGCGCCCAACGCCACCGCCGGAGTAGGCTGAATATCCAGGTTCAGGCCAGCCCGCCGCGCGAGATCGACTACGGCCGCGTATCCGGTCTGCTCGGCCAACTTCACGGTGGCGACGTTGAGAGAATGCGCGAGCGCGTCGCGCATCGATACCGAGCCGTAGAACTTGTGCTCGAAGTTACTCGGCTCATAAGGCTTGCCGTCGAACCAAAAAGTCGTCGGCTCGTCGTTGATCATAGTGGCCGGCGTCAGCAGCAGACTCCCGCCCGAGAGCGCCGTATTCAACGCCGCCGCGTAGACAAACGGCTTGAATGACGATCCGGGCTGGCGCTTCGCCAAGATGCGGTTGAGCTGACTCATCCCATAGTTGCGCCCGCCCACTAAGGCGCGCACTTCACCAGTTTCCGGGTCGAGCGCGATGAGGGCGCATTGCGGATCGGGATATTTCGGATCGCGCTTCTTCCGATGTTTAATGAGCTTGTCGGCCTCTTCCATGCCGATCCGTACCGCTTCGGCGGCGTCGCGCTGCAGGTTCATGTCGACCGTCGTATATACGCGATAAGTATTGGTCTGGAACTTGTAGTCGGAGAATTTGTCCTGCAGGCTGTCGTTCACCAGGTCTACAAAGTAAGGAGCGTCGGTGGACTCCATGCTTCCTTGCTTGGCCAGCACTAGCGGCGAAGCCACCGAGCGTTCATACTCGTCGTCACTGAGGTACTTGTTGTCGCGCATCAGCTTCAGAACGACATTGCGGCGCTGCTTGGCGCGATCGGGCCAGCGGAACGGGTTGGTGAAACTGGGCTGCTGAATGAGTCCGGCTAACGTGGCGGCTTCGGGAATGGTCAGGCGCGTGACGTCGGTGCCGAAGTACACCTGCGCCGCTTCGCCGAATCCGCGAATGCCGAAACTTCCCCGATTGCCCAGCGGTACCTGATTGGCGTAGTACTCGAAGATCTGTTCCTTGGTGAGCTTCTGCTCGAGGTGCATGGTGATGAGCACCTCGGGGATCTTGCGCCGCCAGGTCTTGTCGTTGTCCAGCCACAGAATGCGGGAGAGCTGCTGGCTGAGGGTGGAGGCGCCTTGCGCGTAACGCTGCGTCCGGACGTCCACCCAGGCGGCCTTGATGATGCGAATCGGGTCGAAGCCGGAGTGCTGAAAGAATCGTTTGTCTTCGGCGGAAACCACCGCGTGGACCAGCACCGGAGGGATGTCTTCGTATCGAATCAGGCGGCGTTTCTCGCGAGTCTTGTCGAACAGGTTGGAAATAAGCTCGGGTTCCAGGGTGTATTCGGTGCGCTCGGTGTTGTCGGCCAAAGATATGATCTGGGAAACTTTTGGCCCGCGGAACTTGACCACACCCTCGTCGCGCTTGAAGTAGGAATCCGGGCCGGGGTAGATGTCGATCTCCTCCGGCTTGATGGTGTAGTAGCCCATCCGATTGTTACGGGATTCGTTGTAACCGCTGCGGCGAAGCTCGGTGGCTAGCTCCTGGGGGCTCGCCAGGTCGCCGACGCCCACAGTGCGCGGGGCGGCAAACAACATAGATGTGTTGGCGTAGGGACCGGCGGCCAGCTTCACTTCGATCAGCCGGGAGTACTTGACGTAATAGTAGGTAAAGACGGCCAAGCCGACGGTCAGGCCCAGAGCTACAAACGCAAGCAGGGCCTTTCCGGCGGGATGAAGGAAAAAACGAACCGCAGAGGCTTTCTTGGGGACCTGAACTTTTACTGCCACGTTAGTACTATCATCGCATGGCTCCGGTCAGGAGCGCTGTCCGCTGCCGGTGAGCAAATAAACGGCGAAAGTTCCGAGCCAGTGCGCGCCCTCGTACCGCTCGCTGGTTACGGCCGCGAGACCCGCGCGGGCGTGCTGTTCGGCGGTCCGGAGGAGCGAGGGAATACGCTGGTCGTCGGCTGGAAGGGCGCCGATGATACCGTTTAACATCCAAGCGCGGCTCAGGTTCAGGCCGTCGAGATGGCCGAGCTTGCCATCGGTTGGGTCGAGAGGTTGGGCCGGTTTCATCCAAAGAGCGTCATCTCCACGCGAACTGGCGCGAGGGATCGAAGGAAGGAAGCTATCGAGCCAGGCCGCGAATTCGGGGCCAGTGAGGAGACGGCGCAGCAGGTCGGCTTCGGCCAGGCAAGGGGAGAGAAAATCCTCGCCGGAAGGCTCGTAGGCCAAGGGGCAATCGCGGTCGTACAAGTAGAACCGGCGGATAGTCGATTCGAGCAGACTCTGGAATTCGAGGCGGCTAGTGGCGCGGGCGTAATCGACCATTAAAGAGAGGCTAAAGGCGCTTTGAGTATGCTCGCCGGAGCGGACCGGGTGAGAGAGCTTCGGGAGCCAGGTTTCCAGGCGCCGGACTGCGATGTCTATCAGCGGCTGCAACGCCACGGAAAACTCGCGGGCAGCGGGGTCGTTCCATTCCGTCAATTCGGCCGCTAATTGGAGGAGCCAAGCGAGACCGTAGGGCCGTTCGAAACTGGCCCGGGCGTCGGCCTTCATATACTCGGCTTCGCGCGACAGGTTTTCGGCGGTGAGGCTTTGGGCGAGGGCGTGGCGTGCTTTGGTGGCAAAAGCAGCTTCCGGGAACAGTCGGGCCAAGCGTGCCAGCATCCAGTGGCCGTGCACAGCGGAGTGCCAGTCAAAGCAGCCATAGAAGGCCGGAGTCAGTTCACGCGGGGGCCGGGCGTCCTGGTCCGAAGTCAGGATGTGGTGGCCGGTTTTGTTGGGATATTCGCGATGGATGCAAGCCAGGGCGAGGTTGGCGAATCGTTCGGCGGTGGCGGTTTCCAGGGTCAATTTGTTCAATTGAAGCGGACCGAGCGGAGTATGGCTTCGAAGGCCGGCTGAACCTGATCGAACAGGCTCTGGGGCGCGATGAAGACCACGTAGAACAGTCCCTCGGGCCGGGCGACGGTGGCCAGCACGTCCACCTCCTGCTCGCCGCGATAGGGTGATCGCGAGTAGAGGGTGCTGAGGAGCGCCGGCTGGCCCGCGACTTCGATGCTGCGGGTTTCTCGGCCGATCCGCAGGTCGGGATTGTTTCGCCTCAGTCGACGGATGAGCTCCTGGGTATCGCGGTTTAATTCGACCGCGCCCGATTGCGGCGAATAATAATCCACCTCCAGGCCATATCCGACCAGCGTCTGGCCGCCGGGTCCTTCGACCACGCCGGCGGATGGCGCGATCGTCACGGCATTCGCTCGCCGATCGCCTGACGGCTCCCAGTTATCCGGATATTCGAGCGAGAACGACTGGCCGCGATACCAACGGAGCTGGCTGCTGGGCCGTTCGGTGGGAACGCTCGCCACCGGGGCCGGTTCGGTTTCGCCGGAATCTTCGCGGACTTTGGCCGGAACAGGGAGGCGGTGCACCACATCTTTGATGTGTGCGAATTGTCCGGTCTCCTCCAGGACGTACTGGCGGCGCGGCATCTGGCGGACTTCGTCGTTGATCGCCGCCACGCGGTTGCCGGGATCAGGATGGTCCGACAAAAACTGTTCGAGCGAACCTTGCGCGCCGCTCTTCTTTTCCAATTTTTCGAAGAAGCGGCCGAGTTCCACGGGGTTGTAGCCGGCGTCCGCCATGATTTCCGTTCCGTTGTAGTCGGCCTGCTCTTCGTCGGTGCGCGAGAACTTCAACAGGACAGAGTTCGCGCCGAGCCCGATGCCGATTTGAGTAAGCTGTCCCAACAGGCTGTGACCCGCGAGGGCGCCTGCCAGCAGGAGCGGAAGCTGCACCAGGTTCTGAGCGGTGAGCTGCTTGGTGCCGTGCCGCAATACGACGTGCGACATCTCATGAGCGATCACGCCGGCCAATTGCGCTTCGTTGTCGGCTGCTTCAATCGAGCCAGTATTGACGAAGATCGGTCCGCCGGGCAAGGAGAAAGCATTGATCTTTTTGTCGGCGACGGCGTGGATGGTGAATGGAAAGGTATCGCCTCGCGATCCGTCGCGGCTGAGCGTGCGGGCGTACGTGGATCGTTCAAGCTTGGCAAGGAGTACGTTCAGGTACGCGTCCACGTCGCGGTTGTGGACGATGGCCATCCGCTTTTGCATTTCAACCGATGCCTCTTTGCCGAGTTGTACATCCTGCTGGACAGTGAAAAGGTTAAAGCCGGGGCGCAATTCTCTGAGTTGGGCGGGTGCGAGGGAAGGCTCCAGGATGACGGCTACGACCAACCAGGAGAGGGTGCGCATGATTTTCAGATGCTCATTGAAGCGGTCGTGTTTCGCAGTTCTTGAAAGTGAGGGTTATGGTGTTGTCTGCGCGAAAAGGTTGATTCGCGTATTGAAACTCATTGATGGTGACGTGTTCGTATTGGACAGACGAGATAGAAATCATGCCGCTCATGAACCCGGACCTTCCCAATTCTTTTCCGCGCATGGCGGCAGGCACCACGTCCGCTAGGAAATCGTACATCCGCCGCTTCATCTCATCGGCGTTAGAAACTTTCTCGTGGCTCGGCATCAGAGCGGGGACTTCCAATTTGCATGCCTGATTGGCTGCATCGTAATCGACGACCAGGTCGAATCCCTCCGGCATATGGAACGTTTCTCTATTCAGTGGTGGACCGTATTTTGAGCGCAGGGCCGAGGAATCGAGTTGGGCGGCCGCGGGCAATGTGAACCCCAAACAACAGATGGCGAATAAACCAGAAAGCAGTTTAGACCTCATGATTCAGGATACACATCAACAGACTGACGTTATAATTGCTGTATGTTGAAGCCCACCGAAAAAATCTGGCACAACGGCCGCTTTATCGCCTGGGATGATGCCAAGATTCACGTTCTCTCTCACGTCACCAGCTACGGCAGCTCGGTTTTTGAAGGCATCCGTTGCTACGATACGCCCGCCGGTCCCGCTATTTTCCGCGTGCGCGACCACATTCGCCGCTTGTTAGATTCGGCCAAGATTTATCGTATCGAAGTTAAGCCGACCACTGAGCAACTGGCCGAAGCCATGATCGAGCTGGTCAAAGTGAATCATCTGCAATCGTGCTATTTCCGGCCCATCGTACTGCGCGGCTACGGCGACATCGGCGTGCTTCCGAACAACAATCCCACTGAAGTCTACATCGCGTGCTGGGAATGGGGAAAGTACCTGGGCGAGGAGGCGCTGGCGAATGGCGTGGACGTGTGCGTGTCCAGTTGGACTCGCATCGCGCCCAATACATTGCCGGCACTCGCCAAGGCGGGCGCCAATTACATGAACTCGCAACTCATTCGCATGGAGGCGCAGAGCAACGGTTATGCCGAGGGTATTGCGCTCGACACCGCGGGCTATGTGAGCGAGGGCTCCGGAGAGAACGTTTTTGTGGTGCGCGACGGTAAGATCCTGACTCCGCCGCTGGGCGCGTCGGTGCTGCCGGGCATCACTCGTGACACCGTGATGCAGCTCGCAGAGTCGCTGAAGATTCCGCTGGTCGAGACTCTGGTGCCGCGCGAAATGTTGTACATCGCCGACGAGGTGTTCTTCTCCGGAACGGCGGCCGAAATCACTCCCATCCGCTCGGTGGATCGCATCGTAGTGGGCAAAGGCGCGCGGGGCCCGGTGACCGAAAAGCTGCAGAAGGCATTTTTCGACATCGTGAATGGAAAGGCGTCCGATCGCTTCGGCTGGCTGACGCCTATCACAAAAAATGAACCCGTGACCGTGTGACGGCCACGGGCTACCATAGGGTCCTTTCGGAGGAAATGAAAGAACTCGGAAGGACGATCCGCAAGTGCGATTCCGACGGCCACCTCCCCCGAGATTAACCGAGAGAACCGCACTCGCAGGGGATCATGCATTCTGTTGTAACAGGGGCGTAAAAGAAGCGCCAGTCTTATTTGTACCTAGTTGTCCGCTTTTCAACAGGTTTTTTCTATATGCCGTGTCTTGAAGTTAGCGCCTCAGTACTGTGGGAAACTTGTGCATAAACCGGCGGCACGATGAAATGTAATGGCATCGATGTTGCAACTGGCGAGCGGACCGAAATTTCTTTCGCCGATTTCATCAGCGGAGTAGATCCTCTGTTATCGTCACAAAGTGACCCGGCCTATATTGCGCCGGGCTGGATCGATCTGCAGGTGAACGGCTTCGCGGGCGTCGATTACAACTCAGGATCGACGACTCACGAAGCGATCGCGGGTTCCATTCGCGCGATATTCCGTACCGGAGTGACGCGTTTCTTTCCCACCGTCATCACCGGATCGCCGGAAGGTATGCTTAGCGCGCTCGGCAATCTTGCTGATGCAAGGGAGACGCTTCCAGATGGTCCGGCGATGGAAGCTTTCCACGTGGAGGGTCCGTTCATCTCGCCTGAAGACGGCCCGCGCGGAGCACATCCCGCGGCATGGGTGAGGCCGCCGGATCTCGACGAATTTCATCGCTTCCAGGACGCCGCGCGCGGGAACATTCGACTCATTACGCTGTCGCCCGAGTGGCCGCAAGCACCACGATTCATCGAGGCCGTCGTCCGGGAAGGCGTGGTGGCGAGCATTGGGCACACCGGCGCGTCAACGGGCGAGATCGCAGCCGCAGTGAGCGCGGGCGCGACCCTTTCGACACACCTCGGCAACGGAGCACACGCGGCGCTTCCCCGCCACCCGAATTACATTTGGGATCAACTCGCCGAGGATCGGCTGGCTGCCAGCTTCATCGTCGACGGAATCCACTTGGCCCGGTCATTTTTAAAGGCGGCCCTTCGAGCCAAAGGACTGGAGCGGTCGCTTCTAGTCACCGACGCGGTGATGCCGGCCGGCTGCGCTCCTGGCGCTTACAAGTTGGGCGAGGTGGACGTGGAGTTGCACCCGGATGGAAGCGTCCGGCTACTGGGTGGAAACCGGCTGGCGGGTTCCGCGTTGAGAATGGATCGCGCCATTCAGAACGTCATGCAACTGGCGGGGGTGAGTCTGCGGGAGGCGATCGCGATGGCGACGCGCAACCCGGCCCGCGTCGGCCGAATCGCCTCACGGCAGCGTGGCCTGAACGCGGGGGAGAGAGGCGACCTGGTGCGTTTCCGTCACGATGACGCCCGCAAAGAGATTCAGGTGATCGAAACGTATCTTGGCGGCCGGCAAGTTTATTTAGATCCCGGTATCTAAATTCAATACGGCTATGTACTTGAGGTTCCGGTAGAGCTGCTTGTAATCGAGCCCGAAGCCGACTACGAAGCGATCCGGGATTTCGAAGCAGCGATGTTCCACCGGTACCTGGACGATGCGGCGGGAGGTCCGATCGAGCAGCGTGCATAAAGCCAGCGAGTTGGGTCCTCGCCCGGCCAGGTTCTGAAGCAGGTAGCGCGCCGTGAATCCGGTATCGACGATGTCCTCCACCAGCAGCACGTCTTCGCCTTCAATGCTGTCATCCAGATCCTTTTCGATCCGTACCATGCCTGGCGCTCCCCGCTTGTTGGCAAAGCTGGAGATGCCCAGAAAGTCGATCTTCACGGGCAATTTCAGCTCGCTTGCCAATGCGGTAAGGAAGAAGATGGAGCCTTTCAGCACCCCGATCAGTTTCAATTCGCGCCCGGCATATTTTTTCGAAATCTCCGCGGCTACTTCCCGGATGCGCTGCGCAATCTGCTCTTCGGTGAACAGGATCCGTTCGATCACGGGCTCGCTCATCGAGCCAGCCGCTCCGGCAATCCATACTTGATAACCAGGTCCTGGAGATCCTTCTGATAGAAAACCTGAATGTTTACATGTGGGTAGATGGTGCGTAGCAGCCTGATCTTCCGATTCTTCTTGGTCACGTGGACCTGCTTCATGGTGGTTAGCTCCACGTACAGATCGAACTCCGGCAAATAGAAGTCTGGGGTGAAAGCCTCAAGCACCTTTCCATCCTTGTCCCACTGCAACGGGAAGCTGCGGGGCTCATAATCCCAGGCGATCCGGTAAAAATCGAGTAAGTTTGCGAAAACCTCTTCGCTGGGGTGTCCGAAATCTTTGTTCTTTATGGTTACGCGATCGGGCGGAACGATGCCATAGCGCGCCAACTTCAGCCGTACTTGGAACTGCACTTGCGCCTCGGCTGCCAGCGAGAGCACGCCGGCCTCGAGCAATCCCTTGGCTTTCACGGCCGCTTCCAGCACGTCAGCCATCTGCTCCACGGTCAGGGCATTGGCGTTCATCACCAGATCGAAGCTTTGCGCCCGGCTGCCGGCGCGTCCGAAGCGACGCTTCAAAATCGTGGCTTGGTCGCGTTCCAGGCGCCGCAACAATTCCTTGGCTTCTTGTCGTTCCAGGCTACGGTCCACCATCAGATTTCCTAAGCGCCGTGTTTCAGGCGCGAGCACGTGCGCTCGCAGTACTCCTGGAAGGTTGTGGAACAGCAACTCCGATCCGGTGCTCGATATGACCAGGTGAAGTTCGGAACCGAGTTTGGCCAGGATCGAAGTCGCAAGATGCGGCCAAGCTTTGTCAGGAATTCCATTCCGCGTTCCAAATTCGGAAGCGATCATATCCACTAATCGGGATTCAGTAACCAATTCGCAACCGAATCGTTGAGTTGCGATGCGGGCCAACTCTTCGTGACGGCAGGCTGCTTCGCCGGAGACACAGATGAACGCCATCATGTAGAATCGTAGCGCAGGCGTAAGTGAATATCGCATGGCCTAGACTGGACATTCGGGAAGGACTACAGGATTCAGTGCATTCCTCCGATCTTGCGAAGGTGGTTTAGGACCATTATAATGTTAGTTACATTACATTAGTACTGCTTGACCCTTGGGCAAGTGTGTTATAAAGTCAGAGAGCTTGTAGCAAATTCAATCACAAGGACAACGATGACCCCAAGTCACCGCTCCTGGTTCTTAACAGCAATCGTCGTCATACCGCTGGCAATACTCCTTACGGGTTGCATTTCAGGCAAGCCGCAAGCATTTAGGCTATCGTTCCTGCCTTCGACGCCAGTCCCGGTGCAACTTGCTTTTGAGGAACCGCCTCAACTGGCCAGCGGCTTTTATACCAACGACACGCCGGACTTGATCCAGCACGCGCTGACGACCATACCGCATCCTCCCGAGGTTGATGGCGCAATCGTGAGGGCTGAAGATCGTATGGAAGCGGGGAGGAAGCTATACCAGCAAGGGGACTTAGCCGGGGCACGCCGGGAGTTCGATGCCGCCGTGGATATTCTTCTGTCGACGCCGGAGAACGTTCCGGACCGCCAGAAGCTGGAGCGCAGGCTGGACCAGATCGCGGACAGGATATACCGCTACGACCTGGATAGGCTCGGCTCCGGTGAAACTCAGCAAGAAGTGGTTTACGACAAGCCTCCGCTGGGCGGGATCCTTGAAATGACGTTTCCCACCGATCCGAACCTGAGACCTAAGGTTAAAGAAGAGATCGGAGCTACGGTGTCTCAGTTGCCCCTAGAAGAGAACGACGCGGTATTAAGCTATATTCACTTCTTCTCCACCGATCGCGGTCGAAAAACACTGATGGCCGGCCTTCGGCACGCGGGACGCTATCGCGCACTGATCCAGCGCATATTGGACGACGAGGGCGTGCCACAAGAGTTGATCTATTTGGCGCAAGTTGAATCCGGTTTTCTGCCACGCGCACGGTCGTATAAGAAGGCAGTGGGGATGTGGCAGTTCGTTCAGTTCCGGGGGCGCGAATACGGGTTGAACCAGACAGCTACTACCGATGATCGGATGGACCCTGAGCGCGCGACTCGCGCCGCCGCACGGCATCTGCGCGATCTCTACGCGATTTTCGGGGATTGGTACCTGGCGATGGCGGCCTACAACTGCGGTCCAGGCTGCGTGGATCACGCCGTGCAGCGTACCGGATTCGCTGATTTCTGGGAGCTGCGGGATCGCAATGCGCTGCCTCGCGACACTAAGAATTACGTGCCCCTCATTCTGGCGGTGACGATCATGGCGAAGAATCCGAAGGACTACAACCTGGAGGACGTGGATTACGATCCGCCGGTGGAGTACGACACGATCTCGGTGGATTCGCCGACCAGCCTGAGTTTAATCGCGGATGCAACTGAGCGCCCGGTGACCGAGATTCAGGAGCTGAATCCGGCCTTGATGAAGCCGGTTGCACCGGCGGGATACCAAGTACGAGTTCCAAAGGGCACTTCCCCGACGGTTCTAATGGCGCTGGATATTATCCCCGCCGAGCATCGCGCTAACTGGCGCATTCATCGCGTGACGAATGGTGAGACGCTGGCCGAGATTGCTAAACATTATGCGACCCCGGTGGCTGCCATATCGACAGCCAATCGGGGCATGAACGCGCTGCCGGAAGCCGGGGACCTCGTCATAATCCCAGCCGGTTACCGGATTGAGCACATCTCTGCTCAGCATGCGAAGACCGCAACTGCCCATCGGAAGACTTCGCGTCCCGTGGCTCAATCTCACCGTAGAGTGGCTGCCGCGCCGAGCCCTCAAACGGCGGGGAGTTCCTACAAAACGGTCAGCCTCGCGGTGAAACATCCCGCCTCGGCAAATTGACTTCGCGGCTGGTGTTGCGAGCACGCCAAAAAGTCAGCAGATGGCACTTGCCTTCCGATGAAAACGAGTTATTCTAGGGTGTGGTTAGCCTGACAGGAGGCCTGAATAATGTTTGACACCTTCCGCTTCGCCGCAGATGATGACATGGACGATTTCGGGTATGAGGAAGAGCACCTGGACGTTCAATCCGAAGTCGGCGAGTATGGACCCGAGGACGAAGACGAAGACGAATTAACAAAACCGCACCATCCCCCGATGCCGGAGCCGGCTCACGCAGTTCCGTCATCAACGTCGCCCACCGGTGCGCCCGGCGAGGCGCCCCCACAAAAGAAGCCAGTGAAGAAGGCGGCAAAATCAGCCCCGGCCAAAGCGGCTCCCGCTAAGATGGCTCCGGCTAAAGCGGCTCCCGCGAAGAAAGCGGCTGCCAAGAAGCCCGCCAAGAAGGCTGCGGTGAAGAAGGCGGCTCCCAAGAAAGCCAAGAAAGCGCCGGCAAAGAAGGCCAAGAAGACGGCGAAAAAGACGGCCAAGAAGGTAACCGCAAAGAAGTCAGGCGGCAAGAAGGCCGCTCGCAAGAAGTAACGTTCCGCTCGGGCAGGAGCCTGTTCCGAATCCGCCCTGCCCGAATTGGTTCGATCCCCGCTACTTCTGCTTCCCAATCACCTGCCGGCAACGTTCGAACAACTGAAGTAGAGCGTCTGCGTACTCTTCCGGCGTTTTCGCGGTCTTACCGGTGAAGCCGGCGCCGCCCACGCCCTTCCCGTAGCCGGTTGTCACGGCGATGAACTTCATCATCTCCAGGGCGACTTCGTCGGCGCTGCGACCCGGATGGGGATTGCTGGAAGTATTGTAAGTATCCTCGGCCATAAGTATTCATCCTAGCGGGCGATCGAACCAGGGTCCAGTCCCTTGCCCAACTCAAACACGGCGCCCACGGCTCCGACGGCACAGCGGCGGCGGTCGAGGCCGGCCAGTTCCCGGATCTTGTATACGGCTTCGATTCCGGTGCAATGCGCTCCCAGGAAGTTCTCGACGCCGAATTCGCGCAGCTTGCCTGCGGTCCATTGAAGCTTCGCGTCATCCAACTGGAAGAGGTGAAAGCCGCCCAGCGCGGCATGAATGGGAGCATTCCGGATGGTGCCGCGCGCGTACTCGAGCGTATTGATAATCCCCGAATGGCTGCAGCCCGATATAGTGACCAACCCGCGGCTGGTATTTATCACCAGCGACATATCCTCGGGAACATTGTCTTCCTGCCACCCGTCCGGCGTCTGCATTTGAATGTGCCCACTCCAATTGCGCTCCGGGTATTTGCGCGGAACCGGACCGGTCAGCCACACGCCATTCCACAATTCGACCGGATGATCGTATTCGACGAAGTGACCGCCCGTGGATTCATAATCGCGCCGGGTCACTAGCATAAAATCGATGGGTTTCCCCTGGTCGGTGCGGCGGGGTGTGAAAATGCCCTTCCCGACATGAGCGCGGGATAGCGCCATCGGGCTCTTCTGCATCATTGCGTGGCGCAGGGTCATCAGCCCGCCAGTGTGGTCGGCGTGATTGTGGCTGAGGATGACGTCGGTGATGTTCGACAAGTCGACGCCGAGTTCCTTGGCGTTAGTCAGGACGGTATCGGGGCGGGCGCCGGTGTCAAACAAGATGCGCCGTCCGTCGACTTCCACCAGGGCCGAGAAGCCCCACTCGCCGATCCCGATATCGGAGGTGAGCATCGTGGAGAGTACCTGGACGCGCAGGGATTGCACCTGATACTTGGGGTCCAATTGCGCACGTAGAGGAACTACCAGTAGAGCAAGGCCGAGGATAGTCTTCATTTGCTTACTCTGCCACATTCGGGTGGTCATCGGTAGAATGGATTCTTCGTGCCTCGCCGATGCCCATCAACGCCAAACGGATGATCCGGAAAATGCGCGGTGGGGCGCAGGCGCACCTGCTGGAGTGCGACGACGGGCACTTCTACGTCGTGAAATTCCGCAATAATCCGCAGCACCGGCGCATTCTGGTGAACGAGTGGTTCGCGTCGGTTTTTCTGAATTATCTGCAGATTTCCACACCGGCGACGGCGATCGTAAATCTCGCTGGTGATTTTCTGGCTGAGAATCCCGAGATCCATATCCAGCTCGGCTCGCGGCGGCTGGCGGTTGAATCGGGCTGGCATTTCGGATCGAGGTATCCGGGCGATCCCGCCAAGGTGATGGTGTACGATTTCATTCCCGACCTGCTGCTCGACAAGATCGTCAATCGGAATGAATTTCTGGGCGTGCTGGCGTTCGACAAATGGATCGGCAACGCCGACGCGCGCCAGGCCATTTTTTTCCGGGCACGCTTGCAGCAATGGTCGCCATCCAGTGACGATTCGCCGCGACGGCTGGGCTTCGTTGCACACATGATGGACCACGGCTACGTGTTTGACGGTCCCCACTGGAAATTCGCCGATTCACCGTTACAAGGGCTTTACTTTCGCCCCAGTGTCTATGAAGCTGTTACTTCCTTCGATGATTTTCAGCCCTGGCTTGACCGGCTGGTGCACTTTCCCGAAGAGGTGGTTGATGAGGCGCGCAAGCAAATTCCTCCCGCTTGGCTGGCCGATGACGAAGCTTTAGTGGATGCATTGCTGCTGAAATTGATGTCGCGCCGCAAGCGCATCCCGGATCTGATTCGCGAATCACAGCGGGGGCGGATCAATCCATTTCCCGCCTGGAAGTGATGCTGGGCGATGCGGTGTGATACCGTGTAGGGTCAGGTGAAATCAGTTCGTACGGGAGGTATATTCGATGGAAGCCCTTGGCATGGTGGAGACCAAAGGATTAGTGGGTGCAATTGAAGCGGCCGACGCGATGGTGAAGACCGCGAAAGTCACACTGCAGGGAAAGGAGTACATTGGCGCCGGCTACGTCACGGTCACCGTGCGAGGGGACGTGGGCGCGGTGAAGGCCGCCACGGATGCAGGAGCGGCAGCGGCACGCCGGGTTGGCGAGCTGGTAGCGGTTCACGTTATTCCCGCCCCGCACTCGGAAATCGAATCCTCTTTGCCCGGCGCCAAGAAGGGCGACAAATCGTTAGGCTGATCGGGGAACCGCCGGTAAATCGAATCTGAGCGTGGCTTCGCCGCGCCCGCCGTTCGATGTCCTCCATGCTTAAAGACCCAGATCTCATCTCCCTCCAGGAGGTCCGTTCCAAGGTCGAGAAGGCATATGCCGCCTGGCAGAAGTACCGGTCTTACTCCCAGGAACAAGTGGACGCTTTGGTGGAGGGGGTTGCTTCCGCGGCGAGGGCCAACGCGCGGCGGTTGGCGGAACTGGCGGTGGAAGAGACCGGCTACGGCAATGCTCGCGACAAGCTCGCCAAGAACCTGCTGGCAGCGGACGTTCTTCCGCGGGCGATGCGCGGATTGAAGACCATCGGCGTCCTGCGCGAGATTCCTGAGCAAAAGATCGTGGAGATCGGCGTGCCCATGGGCGTGGTCGCGGCCATTCTGCCGACTACGAACCCGACCTCGACCGCGATTTACAAGACGCTCATATCGCTCAAAGCCGGCAACGCTATTGTACTGAGCCCGCATCCACGCGCCAAAGCGTGCACCTGCGAGACAGCGACCATCCTGCAGCAGGCCGCGCTTCGCGCCGGCGCGCCGGAGGGTCTGGTGGAGTGCGTTTTTAATTCGACGCTGGAGGGTACCAGCGCCTTGATGAAGCATCCGCGGACCGGCGTAATCCTTTCCACGGGCGGCAGCGGGATCGTAAGAGCGGCCTATTCGAGTGGTAAGCCGGCTTTCGGGGTGGGCCCCGGCAATGTTCCAGTGCTGATCGAAAAATCGGCGGACGTCGCCGAAGCGGTCGGCAAGGTGGTAGAGGGCAAGTCCTTCGATTTCGGGACGGTCTGTTCGAGCGAACAGGCGATCGTGGCCGAGCAGGGATTACGCGAGGGAATTGTCGCAGCGCTGAAAGCTCGCCGCGCTTTTCTTTGCGACGCGCGCCAGACCGATGCGCTGGCGAAGCTGCTGGTGACTTCGAGCTTCGGAATCAATCCGGAGTGTGTTGGACAGCCGCCCGGGAAGATCGCGAAGATGGCCGGATTCGAAGTGCCCACCGATACATCGATCCTGGTGGTGGAGATTCACGGCGTCGGCAAGCAGCATCCGCTGTCGGCGGAGAAGCTGTCGCCCGTGTTGTCGCTGTACTTCGTGACGGATTTTGCGGCTGCACTGGACGGTTGCGAGGCCATCCTGCGATTCGGTGGACTCGGCCATACCTGCGTTATCCATGCTAAGGACGATGCCCGGATCCGCGAATTCGCCGTGCGCATGCCGGCGTTCCGGGTTTTGGCGAATACTTCTGCGCCGCAGGGGTCCACGGGCATCACCACCAACGTTTTCCCGGCGATGACGCTCGGGTGCGGGGCGGTAGCGGGCAATATCACGAGCGACAACATCGGCCCGCTGAATCTCATCAACATCAAGAGGCTGGCATACGTGGCACGCAAAGCGGAAGAAGCTTTTGAAACTCCGGAAATTTCCGGCGCTGCAGGTCCTGTCGATCGCGAGCAAGTCGTGGCTGCAGTGGAGCGCTATCTGGCGAAGCGAGGTGTCGAGGTCGCTCCGCGGATGACTTCTTCGGTGGTGGACCGTTTTCTGGCTGGAAAACGCGGCGCGGGAAATGGATCGCCGGAACCGCCCGATCGAGCTGAGTCTTCTTCCCCTGCTACACCGCCACCGCTCGAAATCGCGGACTTTGTGTGCGAAGATGACGTCCGGCAGGCGATCGCGCAGTCGAAAAAGATCTACATCGGGCCGGGGTCGATCGTTACTCCGTCGGCGCGCGATCTGGCGCTTCGAAACGATACCCTTGTTATGACCGAGCATGTCAAAGCGCGAAAGAAGGGCGCCTCGGAATGAAGGCGCAGGAATGAAACCAAACTTGGACACACTTAAGACGGAGATCGAGCAGTACCTGGAAGAATCGGGGCTGGCGGTCTTTTATGGCTATTCACGGGCGCTGGAGTCAACGCCGGCGGTTTACTGGGACTGCGATCGACACCCGGATTACAAACAGTTCGTTCAGGCAGCTCGGATCGCCGGAGCTCGGGTAGTGGTTTTTCATCAGCGCACGTTTATGTCGGAGCAGGTGGACGATGCGCTTGAACAATTGTCGGCCTGCAGTTTGGCACGCGAGGAGTACCGGGAGTTCGAACAGCGGCTGACCAAGATGCGCGCCTACGACGGGTTCGTTTGCGCGATTGAACTGTCCTTTGACCACGAAGGCCGGGTTTTCCTTTTCGATCTGCGCACGGAATGGTACGACGATCTGACCGAGATCCTGGATGAGATTCAGGTCTTGACGGCGGATACCGACGACGATCCGACGATGGGTGGGTATTTCTCGAAGAACTAGTGGTCAGTCGCGGCGAAGTAGTCAGGACGCGCAAGATCGCTTGCTGACACGCGCAACTCAGTATCAGTTGTGGGCTAGTAGCCGTTGCGGTCGTGGCCCAGAATCTTTTCCTTTTCCTCTTTTGTTAGTGGCGTACCGCGGATTTCGGCGGGAATCTTTGGCCAGATTCTGCTCCGAAGCAACACTTCTAGCCGAGCTCGGCGCGAGAGCGGCGAGGGCTGCGCCTCGATTTCTTTATTCTTGCTGTCAAAGGCCATCTTTGGTAACTACTCTACAAGTCTACCGGCTTTAGGAGTCCTGCGTTATCATGAGGCAATTCGAGTGTAAGGACAACTGGATGAAACAAAACGTGCTTCGATATTCTCTTGGCGCCGCGCTGGCGTTTACGATTTTCGCGGCGACTGAGAGGGCCACTTACAACCCGGCGCTGTGGTCGGGTATGAAGTATCGCATGATCGGCCCGGAGCGCGGTGGGCGCGTGACTACGGTGACCGGAGTTCCGTCCCAGCCCTACACGTTTTATATGGGGTCGACCGGCGGTGGCGTTTGGAAGACCACCGATGCGGGGCATACTTGGGTGAACGTGTCGGATGGATTTTTCGCGGCGGCGTCGATGGGCGCCGTGGAGGTCTCGCTCTCCGATCCGAATATCGTCTATGCGGGTACGGGCTCGTCGAAGATCCGCAGCAATGTGTCTATCGGCCGCGGGATCTACAAATCGACGGACGCCGGCAAGACGTGGACTTTCGCCGGCCTGCGCGATGTGGGTCAGATTTCGACCGTGCGGGTTCATCCGACTAATCCGAACGTCGTCTACGTCGCTGCTTTGGGGAATCCTTTCGTCGCCAACAAAGAGCGCGGCGTGTATCGCAGCAACGATGGCGGGAAGACCTGGAAGAATGTCCTTTTCATTTCCGACACCGCCGGCGCGGCGGATCTCGAGCTTCAGCCCGGGAATCCGAATGTGGTCTTCGCGTGCATGTGGCATGGGCAGCGCAAGCCATGGACGATCATCAGTGGTGCGCGTGAAGGAGGAATCTATAAGAGCACCGACGGCGGTGATAACTGGACCAAGCTCGCGGGCGGCCTGCCGAATGAGCTGTTCGGCCGCAGCAACGTAGCTATTTCGTCTGCAATGCCGAATCGTATTTATGCCCTCATCGAGGCCAAGCCGGGCTCTGGCTTGTACCGGTCGGAAGACGCGGGCGCGACATGGGTTCTGGTCAACGGCTCCGGCTCGCTGATCACGCGACCGTTCTATTACGACACCCTCGGCGTCGATCCGAACAATGCAGACGTCGTGTGGGTGGGCGACGAAGGCTGGTTCAAGAGCACGGACGGCGGCAAGAATTTTCGGCGGTCGCCGGTTCCGCATGGCGACAATCACGATGTTTGGATCGATCCGAAGAACTCGTTGTTCATGATCCAGGCCAATGATGGGGGCGCAAATGTCTCGCTCGATGGCGGCCAGACCTGGAGTACGCAGTCGAACCAGCCGACGGCCGAGATCTATCAAGTGGCGCTCGACAATCAGTATCCATATCGCGTTTACGGCGCCCAGCAGGACAACACCACTCTGATCGCGCCCAGCCTTCCGCTCGGCAACGGGCAGGATTTCCGCGTGGGCCCCGGATGTGAAACAGGGCCGGTTATTCCCGATCCGGTGAATCCCGAACTCGTCTACGGAAGCTGCAAGGGCCAGTTTAGCCGCTTGAATCTCACGACTACCGATGAAGAGCGCTACTGGATCGGCGCGCAGTCGCTCTACGGCAACGCGGGAAGCGATCTGACGTACCGGTTCCAGAGGGTGTCGCCGATGGAGCTGTCGCCGCACGATCCGCACGTTGTTTATTACGGATCGCAGTATCTCCATCGAACGCGCGACGGTGGCGTGACTTGGGAGAAGATCAGCCCCGATCTTACGGCTCATCCGCCGGGGACGCAGGGATCGAGTGGAGAGCCGATCACACGCGACGACACCGGTGAAGAGGTGTACAGCACGCTGTACTCAATACGCGAGTCGCCCGTGCAAAAGGGTGTCATCTGGACCGGCTCCAATGATGGTTTAATGCAGGTGACCCGCGACGACGGAAAGACTTGGGCCAACGTGACGCCGGCAGGTCTTGAGCCGGGCGGCCGCGTGCAGAATATCGAGCCCAGCCCGCATCGCGCGGGCACGGCATACGTGGCGATTTATCGGTATTTGCTGGGCGATTTCGCGCCGTACATTTATCGAACTGACGACTTTGGGAAGAGCTGGACGCGCCTGACGGATGGAAGTAATGGAATCGCGAAAGACGAACCGACGCGTGTGGTGCGCGAGGATCCGGATCGCGCGGGCCTGTTGTACGCCGGCACCGAGTTCGGAATGTATGTCTCCTTTGACAACGGGATACACTGGCAGTCGTTCCAGTTGAATTTTCCGGTGACGCCTGTGACGGACATCAAGATTGCGCACAAGGACCTGGTTCTTTCCACCCAGGGCCGCTCGTTCTGGATCTTAGATGACCTGACGCCGCTGCATCAGTTGAATGACCAGGCCGCGTCGGCGCAGGCAGTTTTGTTCGAGCCGCGGGAGGCAGTCCGGACGCCGCAACGGGGCGGGGGAGGACTGGGAGGGCGTTCGGGCGTTCAGTATCCACTGCCCGGCGCGATGATCGACTATTACGTCGCCAGTGCGCCAGCGGGCGACATTACGCTGGACGTGCTCGACGGTTCGGGAAAAGTGATCCGGAAGTTCACGAGTGCGGCCGGTACTGGCGAAGAACGGGCAGCGGATGCCGAGGGCGGTGGCGGTGACGAGGAAGATGGCGGCTTTCGCATCCGAAGCGGACCGACGCGCCTCGATAAGAGCGCCGGCATGCACCGCTTCACGTGGGACCTGCGATATCCGGGGCCATGGATGAGCAACGCGCGGCCGGAGGGTCCCAACGGTCCGGTGGCCGCGCCGGGCAAGTACGCGCTGAGACTGACGATCGGGTCCTGGACATCGACGCAGCCTCTGACTGTGATCGAAGATCCGCGCGTCACCAAAACGGGTGTAACAACCACCGATCTGCGCGAGCAGCTCGATCACAACCTGCGCGTGCGCGATATGGTGAGCGAGGTGAACAAAGCGGTGGCGCGAGTGCGCGCTGCCCAGGCCAGTCTACGCGACACGGCCGGTGGATCGGGCGATAAGCTTACACAATTGACCGAGCTGGCATCGCACTTGATCACGCCGCCGATCCGCTACAGCAAGCCGGAGCTGCAAACGCATATCACTTATCTCTACAGCTTGACCAACTCGACGGACCAAAAGATCGGACGCGATGCCGTGGAGCGATACCAGGAGCTTCGTAAGGAGCTGGATGAGATGGTGGGGGCGTTGAATAAAGTCCTCGGGCCGGCGAAATAAGGAGATCGAAATCATGAGGATAAATTGCCTGCCTCTGGTCATTGCTCTTGTTTGGAGTGCGTTTGGCGCGAATCTAACGGCTCCGCCCGATGCTCGCGTCAAAGTCGACAAAATATTCGAGCGTTACAACCGCACCGACAGCCCAGGCTGTGTGGCCGGCGCGACGATCGACGGCGGCACCGTCCTTTCGAGCGCCTACGGCATGGCTGATCTCGAACACGGCATCGCGCTCGCGCCCGAATCGATTTTGGAACCCGGCTCCATCGCAAAGCAGTTCACCGCCGCGGCTGTGCTTCTTTTAGTTCAACAGGGCAAGCTGTCGCTGGATGATCCGGTGCGGAAATATATCCCCGAAGTTCCCGATTACGGTACTCCCATCACCATCCGGCATCTGATCAACCATACCAGCGGACTGCGCGACTGGGGCAGCGTAGAAGCCATCGCCGGGTGGCCTCGTACCACACGCGAATATACGCATGCGCACGTACTGGAAATCGTCAGCCGCCAGCACGCGCTCAATTATTCGCCGGGCGCCGAGTATTCTTACACCAATACGGGCTTCAACCTGGCCGCGATTCTGGTGAGCCGGGTGTCCGGTAAACCGTTCCCGGAATTTACGCGGGAGCAGATCTTTGCTCCGCTGGGCATGACCTCGACGCAATGGCGCGACGACTTCCGGCGGATTGTTCGCAATCGCGCAGTCGCGTACTCGCCCAGCGACAATACGTTCCGGCAGGACATGCCGTTTGAGGATGTTTTCGGCAACGGTGGCTTGCTGACGACTGTTGGGGACCTGCTGCGCTGGAACCGCAATTTTACCGAGGTCAAGGTGGGTGGACGCCCGTTCGTCGATTCCCAGCATCAGCAAGGGCGACTGACGGATGGCCGAACGATCGCCTACGCGGCCGGGTTGATGGTCCTACATTGGAGGGGACTGAACGAGGTCAGCCACAGCGGCAGCACAGCCGGGTATCAAGCCTGGCTAGGACGCTATCCCGAGCAGAGTCTTTCGGTCGCCGTGCTTTGCAACGTCTCATCCGCCAACGCGACGCAGCTCGGGCATCAGGTGGCCGATGTTTTTCTGGCTGGCATTACACATCGAGGAGACGAAGTAGACACTCGCCTGACCGATACCTCTTCGCTGGTCCCTAAGGCCGGCTTATACAGGAGCGTGCGCGATCATCAAACTCTGTCGATCGAGGTCCATGAAGGCACGCTGCGGATCGATCACCGCGGAGACCTGACTCCGGTCTCGGACTACGTGTTCCGCCTTGGCGAAGACGGTCCTCGGGCCGAATTCGACGCCACCGGCAAAGGCCTTCGAATGAGTACCCAGGTCGACGAGGGGAACTACTACGAAAAGGTCGAGCGTTGGAATCCAACCGCGGCTGAACTCGAAATGATGACGGGCGAATACGCGAGCGACGAGGCGGGAGTGACTTTTCAGGTTGCGCTTGAAAAAGATCATCTCGTCACGCACCGGCGTCCCGACGCCACTATCGCGTTGACGCCCACTTATCGAGATGGCTTCAGCTCGTCGCTCGGCAGTGTTCGGTTCCTGCGTGATTCGGCGGGACGCGTTACCGAACTCAGTGTGGGCGAACAGCGCGTCTGGGACATGCGATTCCGACGAGTGCGCTAACTTAGACTTTGACGCCTACCCGGATTTCTCAGTGGCTCATACCGGAAGTGGATGCGCAGTGTGCGCGCGAACTGGCGGCGAATCTTCGCGTCCAACCGATCACGGCGCGTGTGCTCCTTGGCCGAGGACTAGGTGACGCCGATTCCGCCCGTCGGTTTCTGGCTCCTTCGATCGAACACCTGCACGATCCGCTTCTGCTCGCTGGAATGGACCAGGCCGTCGAGCGACTGCGCGTGGCGATCGCGGCCAAAGAGAAAATCCTGATTTACGGCGATTATGACGTGGACGGCACAGTCTCGGTCGTGATTCTCAAGAAAGCAATCGAGCTGGCGGGCGGGGAAGCGAACTACCATGTACCGCATCGTCTTCGCGACGGCTACGGCATGCGAGCGGAGGTGATCGAGCGCGCCGCTGCGATGGGCGTTCGTCTGATCATCAGCGTGGATACTGGGATCCGGGCCACGGAAGTGGTTCGTGGAGCGGGCGAACTGGGGATCGACGTCATCGTTACCGATCATCATCTGCCGGAGGCCGAGCTTCCGCCTGCACTGGCGGTGCTGAATCCAAATCGGCGGGACTGCGGCTATCCCGATAAGAACCTGTGCGGCGCGGGAGTCGCATTCAAGCTGGTGCAGGCGCTGCTCCGAACACTTGGATGGCCGGAGGAAAAGCTGGCGCGGATGTTGAAGTCATTTCTGAAGCTGGTGGCGGTGGCTACCGTGGCGGATGTGGTGCCGTTGCTGGGTGAGAATCGCATCATCGTCAAGTACGGGCTGGAAGGGCTGCATCGCGTCCACAACCCCGGATTGCGGGCCTTGCTGGAGGTCTCGGGAATGCTGGATGGACGCGCGCCCAGCGCTCGCCAGGTCGCATTTCAGATCGCGCCCCGCATCAACGCGGCCGGCCGCATGGACGATGCGCAGAACGTCATACGGATGTTCTTGACCGATGATCTGGAACAGGCGCGCTATTTTGCCAGTCAGCTGCACTCGCTCAATAAGGAACGCCAGGAGACCGAGGCCGACATCGTGCGATTGGTGCTGGAAGAATGCTCGAAGGTTCCGGTCACGGAAGACCAGTGCGCGCTGGTGTTCACCGGCGCCAACTTTCATCGCGGCGTGGTGGGAATCGTAGCGAGCCGCCTGGTGGAACGGTTTTGCCGTCCGGTATTCGTTTTGAGCGAAGAGGAGGGTGAGGCGAGCGGATCGGGCCGCAGCATCGCGCGATTCCATTTACTGGATGCATTGGAATCGATGCCCGATCTGTTCACTCGCTTTGGCGGTCATCGACAGGCGGCGGGCGTTACGCTGCCGGCCGAACAGGTGCTAGAGTTTCGCCGCCGACTCAATGCCTATGCCGCCGAGCGGCTCACTGCCGCCGATTTCCGGCCGCAACTGGCGATCGATGCGCTGGTGGATTTGAAAGAGCTGACCACCGGACCGGTAGTGGAAGAAATCTTTGCGATGGCGCCGTTTGGTTTCGGGAATCCGTCGCCTCTCTTGGCCATCCTGGATGCCGAAATCGCGGCTACTCCGGTGATTGTGAAGGAAAAACATCTGCGCGTACATTTGCGGCAAAACGGGCGAAATCTATTGTCGACTGCCTGGAATTTCGTGGAACGGGCCGGAGAGTTTTCGGTTGGCGCGCGAACGGATGCCGCTTTTTCACTCGAAGAAGACGTCTATTCGGCAAGCCGCGGCTGGGGTGGATGGTCGGCGGTGCTGAAAGATGTTCGCCCTCCACGCGCTAGCCCAGCGTGATCCTCTATGCTAAGTTAAATTTAGGTATGCAATCGGGGTGGATTCGCGTGTTCGTGCTGGTTGCCGTGGCTGCGCTCGTCTGGAACGCTCAGTGTTACGGCAACTGCTACAGCACTGTGTGCGGTTCGCCTGATACGCAATCCGACAGTTGTCATCACCATCAGAAGTCATCGCATGACGACGCCCGCTGTCCATATCAACATTCCGAATTCGCAAGCCCTGAAGTTGGGATCGCCAAAATCAGTCTTGCAATAGGGGCTCTCGGTGTACCGGTACTCGCGGTCGATTCGATCGATGCCCTCACGGAGGCGCATTTACTGACGCAGCCGGATACCGGTCCGTCTCCCCGTGGCGGCATTTCTTCTACCATCTCCGTTCTTAGGATTTAGCTCCTTCGCTCCTCCAAATTAATCGGCTGCCGTTCTGCGCCTGTATTGACTCAAGTGGAGCGAAAGGAAAGAATATGAATCCCCGAAGAAGCTTTTTCAGAAGCGTTCTTGGAATCGGAGCTGGCGCTGTAGCGCTGTCCCGCGAGGCAAGAACGCAGCCAACTGTCGCAACCCAGCAGCCGAATTCCGGCGTAGCCGTTCCCGTCGTGACACCCGATATTGCTGACCTGCAGTTCACTATGGACGGCGGTGTCAAAGTTTTTCATCTTATCGCCGAGCCGGTGAAACAGATGATTATTCCAGGGCGGACTTTCGATCTCTGGGGCTTCAACGGCAGCGCACCAGGTCCGACGATTCAGGCAAACGAGGGAGATCGCATCCGCATCGTCTTCGAGAATCATCTGCCTGAGCCCACCGGCATACACTGGCACGGCCTCGAACTCCCGATTGAGATGGACGGAGTACCCGGCATCGGACAAAAACCCATCATGCCCGGCGAGCGCTTCGTTTACGAGTTTTCGCTCAACCAAAACGGCACCTTCTTCTACCATTCGCACATGGCCATGCAGGAGATGGTGGGAATGCTCGGCGGCTTTATCATCCACCCGAAGACGCCCTATACTCCGCACGTCGAGAAGGATTTCCTGATCGCGCTGCAGGAGTATGCGGTGCTTCCAAACAGCACGATCCCCAACAGCATGAACATGGAGTTCAATTGGCTTACTTTCAACGGCAAGGCAGGCCCGGCATCGACGCCGCTTGTTATTCGTCAGGGTGAGCGCGTTCGCATCCGGATCATCAATCTGGGCATGGACCACCATCCGATTCACCTGCATGGGTTCACGTTTTGGGAGACGGGGCGCGAGGGGGCAAGGCAACCCGATACGCTTTGGCAACGAGGGAACACAACTTTGGTCGGCGTGGCGCAGGCGCGCGATATCGAATTCGTTGCCGATCGCATGGGCGATTGGATGTTCCACTGTCATCTCCCGCATCACATGATGAACCAGATGGCCTCGAATGTCGGTCCCATGACGCGAGGCGGGCCGGGCATGCAAGGAGGAGCAAGCATGGAGGAGGCCATGGGCATGCTGCGGGAGGGTAACGCCACCGCGGACAACAAGGCCCCCAGCCTCGGGCGTGGGCTTGGAGTTGGATCGATGACCGATATGGCGCGCTCCAATGGTCCCTTGTCGCAAAGCGAGGCCGACAAAGCGATGGCCGCAATGCCGGGAATGGATCATTCAAAAATGGCCGGGATGGATCACGGCGCCATGCCAGGAATGAACATGCCAGAATTGCCGAAGAACGCGAATCAAGTGCCACTCTTCCCGCAGGACGCATTTATGGAGAGTCCGATGATGGCGATGGACAAAGAGGTGGACAAGCCAGAGGCGTATGGGTTGCCGGCGGGTTGGAGTGGATTCGTTGGAGGCATGATGACACTGGTGCGAGTCCTGCCTGCTGAGCAATACGAAAAGATTATGGACTTGAAGGCCAAACAGAACGCGCGACTGGAGAATAGCTGAGAGGCATCGCCATGAGAACAAAAATCAATCAGCCGCGGCCTCTTGGCTTTCGATTCGCGGCGCTGTTCATAATGTGTCTGATCATCTCGGTGGCACAAGCGCAGCAAAGCGAGCACACCGCCAGTCAGGGCGGCATGCGGCTAGAGGAACTGGAGCAGATGGCCTTGGCGAATAACCCGACCGTAGGCCAGGTGCAGGCCAACTTGCGTGTTGCAGCCGGACTGGCCCGACAGGCCGGTCTTTATCCCAATCCCACTGTGGGTTACTATGGCGATGAAATTCGAGGCGGCTATTTAGGTGGCGGTAAACAGGGTGGCTTCGTGAGCCAGACGATCGTTATGGGAGGTAAACTTCGCGCCGCGGGCCGGGTGGCAGAGCTCGATGCGAGCGCAATTGAGACGACTGGACAGATTCAGCGTCTGCGCATTCAGAACAATGTCCGGACGTTGTTCTACCAAGTACTCGCCGCTCAGAGATTGGTAATGGTGAGGCAGAATCTGACGCAACTGGCGGCGGATGTGACACAGACTTCTCGTCAGCTCGGCAACGTCGGCCAAGCCGACCGTCCGGACATTCTTCAGGCCGAGGTGGAGCAGCAGCAGGCGAACGTAAGCTTGCGCGTGGCGCAGCAGAATCTCCAGGCAGCATGGAGAGTGCTGGCCGCTGTCATCGGGAAACCCGATCTCGCGCTGGTGCGTTTGGACGGAGACCTGGACACCATCCCGGACCTCAATTACGAAGAATCGGTGGCGACCACAATCCGGGAGAGCCCCGAAGTAAAGCTGGCACAGCAAGCGGTCGAGCGCGGGGAAGCCTCCCTGGTCCAAGCCAAGAAAGCTCCGATTCCGGATTTACAAGTAACCGGCATACTAGTCCAGAGTTATGAACCGCTGGACACAACACGAAAGCCTACTGGATTGCAGGGAGGAGCGCAGGTTGGAGTGCAGTTACCGATTTTCAACCGCAATCAGGGTAACATCGCTGCCGCGAAGGGCGAGCTCGAGAGCGCCAAACAAGAACTGACGAGAGTTAAGCTACAAGTGCAGCGCGACTTGGCGAGCAGGTTCAGAGATTACGATTCCGCGCGGCTCATCGTGCAACAGTATAAGACAGAAATGTTGCCACGGGCGGAACAAGCTTACCGGTTGTACCAAACGAGCTATCAACGGATGGCCGGTGCGTATCCGCAGGTGCTGATCTCGCAGCGGACTCTCTTTCAGCTCGAAGCCGAATATGTTCAGGCGCTCGAGAATGTCTGGCAAACATCTCTTGCGATTCGGGGCTTCGGGTTGATGGATGGACTCTCCGAGCCGATAAAGCCGTCGAGCGGCCGTACGTCCGGAAGTGCTGGAATGGGTGCTTATCCATCGCGCGCTGTATCGGTTCAATAGCAATGCTGAAAGGGGCACGAATGTGGGGCGCGTAATCTGGTTGTTGGCTGGAGCAATCGTGCTCATCGTCTTGGTTTGTGGCGGAGGCTTTATTTTTCTGAAAACGCGTGCGGACGGGTTGAGCGCTCGGGCGCAACCGACTGCGTTAGAGCGTTGGGCAGCACGGCAAGCTCGATCCATGGCGATGCCTACCGGTGCGAAAGACCGTACAAATCCGGTGCCATCCTCGGCGGAAGTACTCGCGGAGGCTCGTGCACACTGGGCCGACCACTGCGCTAGCTGCCACTCAAATAATGGGAGTGGTGCTTCCGAGACGGGTAAGCACATGTATCCGCCGGCTCCCGACATGCGGCAGGCGGAGACGCAAAACCTAACTGACCGCGAGTTGTTCTACATCATCCAAAATGGCATTCGCTTCACCGGAATGCCCGCTTGGGGCAGCGGCACGAGCCATGATGAGCAGGATTCGTGGAAACTGGTTCGGTTCATTCGTCATCTGCCAAAGATCACGGCCGAGGAGGAGCAGGAAATGGAAACGCTCAATCCTAAAACCCCGGACGAATTGAAAGAAGAACAGGAAGAACGAGAATTTTTGAATGGAGACCAATCACATGTACAGACGCGTCATGCACACCACTAAGCTCAAGATCCAGATCGCGCTTCTCGCGATATTGTCCCTTGCGCTCTTACCAACAATCGCCGCGGCCCACGGCGGCGAGGAGCACGTGATCGGCACGGTAACTAAGGTTTCGGATACATCCGTGACGGTCAAAACAACGGCCGGGAAAGCCGTTGAAGTCAGCTTCGACGCCAAGACTACTTACACCCGCGCTAAGCAACCAATTCAGAAAGCCGATATCAAGGTTGGCGACCGGATCGTGATTCATGCAGTGGAGGTGAACGAGAAGCTGGTTGCCCATACTGTAGAGATTGGGTCGGCAACCGCGGCTAAGCAAGCTGTTAAGCACTAGCTTGCGGAAAAAGTTTGCACCATCTGCGCGATTGCTACAATTAAGGTAAATGCGTTTTATCGCCGCAATTTCCCTCACGCTGGCCGTGTCTTTAATCCAGGCGCAGCCGCAAGCCACTCAGCCGCCGCAGCCGAAAGCACCGCAGATCCCGATTCAGCAGTTCAAACTCGATAACGGGCTGCGCATTGTGATGTCGGAAGACCACTCCGCGCCAACCTACGCGATTTCGGTGACGTACAACGTCGGCTCGCATAACGAGAAAGCCGGCCGCACCGGGTTCGCGCATCTATTTGAACACATGATGTTCCAAGGATCTGGGCACGTCGGCAAGGGCGAGCATATGATCCTGGTCGAAAACAATGGCGGCTCGATGAACGGTACTACCACTGAAGATCGCACCAACTATTTCGAGGCGTTCGCTGCGAATCAATTCGACCTCGGTCTGTTTCTGGAAGCCGACCGCATGCGATCGCTGGTGATTAGCCAGGCGAATCTGGACAACCAGCGTAACGCGGTACAGGAGGAGCGGCGCTCGGGTGTCGACAATCAACCTTACGGCAAGACTGGCGAAGTGGTCCAGGATCTGGTTTACGACAACTTCGCGAATAAGCACGACGTGATCGGGTCGATGGAAGATTTGAACGCGGCGACGGTCAAAGACGTGCAGGATTTCTTCCGGATTTACTATGCGCCGAACAACGCGGTGCTGACCTTAGTCGGCGACTTCCAGCCGGAAGAAGCACTGGCGAAGATCAAGAAATATTTTGGTAATATCCCCACCCAGCCGGCGCCTCCGGTCCCGGATCTTTCAGAGCCCAAGCCAACCGGCGAGCGGCGCAAGACGATCGAAGACGCTTTCGCTCAAACTCCGCGCCTGGACATCGTTTTCAAGATTCCGCCAGGTAACACCGACGACTGGTACGCGCTGTATGTTTTAGGCAACGCCCTTGGAAGCGGCCAAGCGTCACGGCTCTATCAGAGTCTAGTCAAGGACAAGGAACTGGCGGTCAACGTATTCACCGAGGTTGAGGATCATAGAGGGCCTTCCACGTTCGATATCGCGATTATGGTGCGTCCAGGCAAAGATCTAAAGGAAGTTGAAAAAGCGGTGTATGCCGAAATCGACCGGCTGAAGTCAGATCCGATCGCCGATTGGGAGTTGCAGAAAGTTCGTTTGTCCACTCGCCGGATGACCGCGCAGCGCTTGCAAAGCACGCTGTTTCGCGCCTACCTGATTGGCGAGATGGCCGTCTTTTATAACGATCCGAATCTGATCAATACGCGGTTTAGCAAAATCCAGAGCGTGAGCAAAGAAGATATTGAGCGCGTGGCGAAGGCTTACATAACTGAGAACAATCGCACGGTGGTCGCGACCCTGCCCAAGCCTAAGCCCGAGGTGGCCAAGGCCGCAAACTAGGAGTTTGAGATGAGAATCTGTATGCGTTTATTGTGGCCGATGGCTTTGTGCGGCGTTACCGGTTTCGCGCAGCCCCAACCTGAGGCCGGCTCCAAGAGCATCCCGCTCAGCAAAGTGGAGCGCAAGAACGAGGCGCCGGTCTCGAAAGATGTCTTGCGAGTCCAGCTTCCTAAGCCGGTTGAGCTGAAGCTCGACGATGGATTGACAGTGCTGGTGCTCGAAAATCACCGACTACCGACAGTCACTCTGCGGCTGTTGATCCAGGGCGCGGGCGCGCTCAACGATCCCGCGGATCTTCCAGGTCTTGCCAACCTCACGGCCACTATGCTGAAGGAAGGCACCACCACGCGGTCGAGCAAGCAGATCGCCGAAGACATCGAGCGGCTGGGCGCGACCATCAATGTTACTGCGCCGTTCGGCGGCGACACGGCCACGCTTACGGCATCGGGCTTGAGCGATAACCTGGGCGAGTGGGTTCACCTGGCCGCGGATATTCTGCTGCATCCCACGTTTCCTGAAAGCGAGCTGGCAAAATTGAAGCAGCGCCTGCGGGTTCAGCTGCAGCAGCAGCGCTCATCGCCGATGTTCCTGCTTCAAGAGCGATTCAATCGCGCCGTGTATGGCGATCATCCCGCGGCGATCACATCCGCCAGCGCCGAATCTATCGACAAGGTCACGCCCGAGCTGCTTGCGAAATGGTACAAACAGCGCTACGTTCCGCAAAATGCGATTCTCGCGATCGCGGGCGACGTTCGTCCGGCGGACATAGCGAAAATGTTCCAAAGCATGCCGTCATGGGAGGCCAGCGATAGCAAGGTGGTGGCGCCGGAGCCCACCAAGGCCGCAAGCGGCCGGAGAATTTATGTTGTGGACCGACCCGGTTCAGTACAGACCGCGATCTTCCTGGGAAATATCGCCGTGGCGCGCACCGATCCGGATTATGTGCCGCTGGTGGTGATGGATAAGATCGTTGGCGGCGGCGCGTCGGCCCGCTTGTTCCTGAATCTTCGGGAGGAACATGGATATACTTACGGCGCCTACAGCATATTGGTCGCGCGCAAATTCGCGGGTCCGTGGATCGCCCAAGCCAGTATGCGCACTGATGCCACCAGTGGAGCGATGACCGAATTCATGAACGAGATAAATCGCATTCGTGACAAAGCCGTGCCCGAGTCGGAGTTGGAGGAATCTAAACGCGCGATTGTGGCTGGCTTCGCGCTGTCGCTCGAGGACCCCGGCCAGTTACTGGATTACGCGATCACACAGAAGATCTACGGTCTGCCGGCGGACTACTGGGACACCTATCCGGCCAAAATCATGACCGTTACGGCGGAGCAAGTGCAGAGGGTCGCAAAACAGTATGTTGTCCCGGACGCATTGCAGATCGTGGCCGTCGGTGACGCCACTAAGATCAAGCCGGTGCTCGAAAAATATGGTGCGGTGGAAGTTTACGACACGCAGGGGAAGAAACGAGCCGAATAGCTCGCCTGTGATACAACTCAAAGCGTGGATTATCGCATCGAACACGACACCATGGGGGAGATGCGCGTTCCCGCCGATGCTTTGTACGGTGCGCAAACGCAGCGAGCCGTCGAGAACTTTCCCATCAGCAGGCTACGCTTTCCCCGTGGTTTTGTCCGTGCCCTGGGATTGATCAAGAGCGCGGCTGCGCGGGTCAACGGCCGCCTGGGCCAGTTGCCTACGGACCTCGCTGCGGCGATCGAAAAGGCCGCTGAAGAGGTAGTCGCGGGCAAATACGACGATCAATTCGTCGTCGACATTTTCCAGACCGGGAGCGGCACCTCCACCAACATGAACGCGAATGAGGTGATCGGCCACCTCGCCCAAGCCCATCCCAACGATCAAGTAAATCGCGGGCAATCGAGCAACGATGTGATTCCATCGGCCATTCATATAGCCGCCGCGCTGCTGGCTCACGAAGAGCTGCTGCCTGCGATGGAAGGGTTGCAGGCTTCGCTGCGGACGAAGGCCGAAGAATTCAAAAGCATCATCAAGATCGGCCGAACCCATCTGCAGGATGCAGTACCGATGCTGCTCGGCCAGGAGTTCAGCGGTTACGCGGCCCAGGTGGAGCAATGCATCGGTCGGGTGCGCGTGGCGCTTGAAGGACTCGACGAACTGCCGCTCGGCGGCACCGCCATCGGCACCGGCCTGAACGCGATCCCCGGATTTGCCGCCGCCACCATCGCTGAAATCAGAACCCGAACCGGCCTGCCTTTTCGCGAAGCCTCCAACCATTTCGAAGCACAGGCGGCCAAGGACGCAGTCAGCTTCCTGAGCGGCGCGCTCAAGACTTACGCGGTTGCTCTGACCAAGATCGCCAACGACATTCGCTGGCTGGGGTCCGGACCGCGCTGTGGATTGGGCGAGCTCAAGCTTCCCGAGACGCAGCCCGGGTCGAGTATCATGCCGGGTAAGGTAAACCCGGTAATCGCCGAAAGCCTGCTGATGGCGTGCGCGCAAGTAATTGGATATGATGCAACGATTACTTGGTGCTGCGCCGCCGGCAATTTCGAGCTGAACGTGATGATGCCCGTGATGGCTTATGATCTGATCGAATCCATCGAGCTGCTGGCGGCTGGGTCGCGCAACTTCGACCGGCGCTTGGTCCAAGGCCTTGAGGCCGATGCCCAGCGAGCTTCCGGATACGTTGAACAATCGCTCGCCATGTGCACCGTGCTGGCGCCGGTGATCGGATATGAAAAGGCGGCGGCCATCGCCAAGGAGGCTTACCGCAGTGGACGGACTGTCCGTGAGGTTGCGCGTGAAACGAGCGGTATCGCGGAAGGCCGTCTGAACGAGCTGCTGGACCCCAGAAGTCAAACGGGCACAACTTAACGCGGAGACGAAAGTGCCGAATCCGGATCAGGAACGGATGGACGCGCTGACAGAGGCGATCGTCCGGCTGCTTCGCAGGCATGAGCAGCTCGACCAACGGCTGGCACGAGTGGAAGCGGCGCTAAGTCTTTCTCCCGTTGTTCCAGAGCCTGCCCCGCGCCCAGCAGCCCCGCGCCCAGCACCGGAGTCCGCGCCGCCGGCACCCCCGGCCGCACCCGCACCCTTGACGGTATCGCCGCTCGCTCCTACGCCGCCCACTCCTCCGACGCGCGTGCTCGAAACTAACATCGGCCTCACGCTGGTGAATCGCATCGGTGTGGTGACGTTGGTTCTGGGCATCGCATTCTTCTTCAAGTGGGCGGTCGATAATCAGTGGATCGGCCCGGCCGGTCGAGTGATTCTGGGAGTGATCGCCGGATTGGCGGCGCTGGGCATAGCCGACTTTCTCTGGCGCAAAGGTCAACGAGTCTTCGCGCAGGGCATCACCGCGATTGGGCTGGGGATCTTGTACCTCGCCGTCTACGCCGCATTCGGCTACTACCAGCTAATTCCGCAGAGTCTCGCATTCACTTTCATGGTCTCGACAACCGTGCTCGCGGTGGCGCTGGCATTGCGCTACGCATCGGTGGCGATGGCCGTCCTGAGCCTGGTGGGCGGCTACCTCACGCCGATTGTTCTGAGCACCGGCGAGGATCATCCCTGGTTCCTATTTAGCTACGTACTGTTGCTGAATGTCGCGGCGCTGGTGTTGGCCCGAATGCGGGCGTGGCGGCCGCTCGAGATCCTGAGTCTGGCAGCCACGGCAGTCATTTACTGGGCCTGGTTCGTGCAGCAGTTCAAGCCGGAAAAACAGTTCGTCGCCACCTTCTTCGCGCTGATCTATTACGCGCTCTTTTCTGAGGCGCAGGTGCAGCCGCTCTTTCTGGTGGCGCAAATCCTGGCGACGGGCGCCATCAGCCAAATCTGGACCGATTCACCCGGCATCTACCTTTTTCTGACCTTGACGCTTGCGTTCGGCGGGCTGGTGGTGGCCGATATCCGGCACGTGCGTGCCGCCGCCGGCATCAGTTTTGCCGCGTTCTGGGCATTCTATGGCTTATGGGTCGCGAGTGTGCATTCGCCGCGTCCGATCGGGCCGCTCTTCCTTGGAACCACTTGCGCTTTTCTTATGTTCTTTGCCTGGACACCCTGGCGATTGCTTTACCGGCGCGAGGCCGCGCGAGCCGAAGACCTCAGCATTTTGGCTTTGAACGGAGCGGCCTATTTCGGCGCTTCGTATGCTTTGCTCAATGCCGATTATCACGCCTGGATGGGGCTTTTTGCGGTGGCGATTGCGGGCGTCCAGATAGCGCTCGCCGCCTGGATCTGGAGGGCGCGAGCAGCGGAGCAGACAGATCAGCGACCCATGCTGCTGTCCCTAGGTGTTGCGCTTGCGCTGTTGATTCTGGCCGCTCCGATACAGTTCACGGCTTACCGCATCACGATGGCGTGGTCGCTCGAATTCCTGGCGGTCTCCTGGATCGCGTTGCGGACACGGAGTACGCTGCTCGGATTCGGCGCCATTGTAGTTTCCGCGTTGGTGTGGGTGCGGCTCCTCACCATCGATTCCTGGATCTACAGCGACCCCCAGTCGTACACATTGATCGGGAATGCGCGCTTCTTGACGTTCCTCATCGCGGCCGTCTGTTCCTGGCTGGCGGCCTATTGGAGCAAGCCGAATCCCGGCGCGCTCATCGAATACATCGCGGGCCACGTGATTATGCTCTGGGGGTTGAGCCTGGAGGACCTCGGCTGGGCGGCGCGAACGTCGACTCCGCAAAATCTGCTCAGCGTCGAGACCGTGTCGATTTCCATTTTGTTTGCGATTTACGCTGTGATCCTGGTCAGCGCGGGAGTCGCGACGCGCACCGCCATCAACCGTATCGCCGGCCTCGGCTTGATGGGATTCGTCGTCGTCAAGCTGTATCTGTTTGATGTCTGGCAGCTCGGGCGAGTATACCGGATCTCCGCGTTTGTGGCGTTGGGTGCGCTGCTCCTTGCCACCTCGTTCCTCTATTCGCACTTCCGGGCACTAATCGAGACTTGGTGGAAGAATGACGAAGCTGCGTCCTAGCTACCGAGTCAGCGCCGCGAAAGGCCGAGGCAGCGCCGCAGAAGAATGCTAAGCCACGCTGCTGCTGGCGGCGGTTCCGACCGCCGTTTCCGCCGGTACTTTGTGGCCTCGCGGCGGCGAAACGATCATAGGCAGAACCATCGCAAGGGTCATCATACCGGCGATCAGATAAAGCGCCTGCGTGTAGCCGCCAGTCGATTCGCGCAAGTAGGCGAATAGCAGCGGCCCCAAGGCTGCGGGGAACGCCCAGGGTAGCAGCATCAAGCCAAAGATCGGTCCTACATGGCGCGGACCGAAATAGTCGGCGGCGAATGCCGGAGTAATTCCGTACCCGCCTCCATAACACATCACGATGATGAACGTGACGATGGTCAAAAGCGTGGGAGAAGCGATATAGTGGTACGTCCAAAATAGCACCGCTTGTATCAGAAACATCGTCAAGAATGCCACGCGCCTGGTAGTGAGGTCGGAGATCCAGGACCACAACACGCGACCGACTCCATTGCCGATGCTGATCACGCCAACCAGAGCGGCTGCTGTTACGGCGCTGAGTTTCCCAATCTCCTGGAAGATCGGCGCCGCTTGGGAGACAACGGACAGTCCCGCCATGGTGTTGATCGATAACAGACCACAGAGCGCCCACCACTGCCAGGTCCGCAACGCCTCGCCCAGTGTGAAGTCGCGACTGCATCGCTGGGACATTTGCAAGGCGGTCGGCTGCCAGCCGGCAGGGTGCCAACCTTCAGGGGGATTTTGCATGAAGAGCGCGCCCAGCACAGCAACTATGCTGTATGCAATGCCGAGATACGCGAACGTCGGCATCAGACCCACGCTCTGCATCAGCTTACCAGCCGCCGGGGCGGCAACGAGGGCGCCAGCTCCAAAACCTGCGACGGCGATTCCGGTGATCAAGCCGCGACGTTCAGGAAACCATTTTACGAGAACGGTTACGGGGACTATATAACCCAGGCCCAGTCCGAGCCCTCCGATCACTCCGTAGGAGAGGTACAGCAGCCACAGTTTATGGGCGGATAAGCTCGCCAGAAACACGCCGCTGCCCCAGAGGATACCGCCTGCCACGGCGACAATTCTGGGTCCGCTTCGATTCATCCAGAGCCCGCCGAGGACGGAGGTGCAGCCCAGGACAAACCAACAAATGGTGAACGTTGAGGAAACCTGAGCGATGCTCCATCCGAATTGCTTTACCAGAGGGATGCGAAATACACTCCATGCGTATGCCGCCCCTAAAGCCATTTGCATGCATACCCCGGCGACCACGATCCACCAACGATTGACTGAGGGCATAGAACTCTCTCTGTAACTCCTGCTTCAGTAGTTTATCCCATAAAGCCATGGGCCGGGTTCGACGCGCTTTAGGGATGCCGTGTGATGCGCGCGGCTCTAGGGCTGCTTGTGGTGGAAAAACTTCTGCCGAATATCGGGCCAGAATTCCGGCAGGATATTCGACAACGCAGAGGAAACTAAGCTCGTGCCCAAACGCACTACAACCACATTTCCGCTGACGCTGCTGTTGGGGTAATAGGCATTCGATAGAGCGATGCCCATCGCCATTCCGAAAATTCCGGAATTGTTGAAGCGTGCTTTGCCGGCGTCCGTCCGGGTGACCACAACCCGGCTCAAGGCGTAACCCAGTCGGGGCCAAAACCGGTATTCCGGGCCTCTGCGAAAGTAGCGAGGATCTTCGTGCAACAACGATGCCAGCACAGCATCGCTGAAAAAATTCTGGGTTGTGACGTCGGCCACCGCGGCGCCGAAGCGCTCGGCATAAGGCCCGGAGCCTTGGCCATACTTGGGATGATCGTTGTCCGCCTGAGACAGCGCCGCACCCGCGGCTGCGGACACCGCGACGAATGGATCAAACGTTTCCTTCACGAAGAGTCCGAACTTCTGTTTAACCGAGAGCGGCGCGACGTTCTTTTGCGGATTGGAAACGGTCTGATAGTTCGGGATAACCCCGAAAATGCGGTCCTTAGTCAGTGGTGAGGGAGCCTGCTCGGAAGCATCAGCCACCTTGTCCGGTGCGGACTGGGAAAACAATGGGCACGCCGATAGCAATAGCAATGTTGCTAAGACACACTGCATCATTGCTATGACGAATGCCAAGGACCATCAGTTACACGGATACTGGAAACGGATGGAAATCCTGTTTCTTGATCAGTTCAGCGTGATGGGAGGGGCGCAACTGTGCCTGCTGGACGTTCTGGATGCAGTGGAAAAGCGCGCCTGGCACGCGCATATTGCTCTTCCGGGAGATGGCCCGCTGGTGGAGCGGGTACGCTCGCGAGGCTTTGGCCTTAGCAAAATTCCGTGCGGACCGTATCGATCCGGGAACAAAAACTTCGCTGACTTTTTTCTGCTTCCCCTCGATATCTGGCGGCAGAAACGAATCCTCGCCGATCTGATAAACCTTAACAAAGTCGACCTGGTCTATGTCAACGGCCCGCGGTTGTTACCGGCTGCGGCGCTGGCGGCTCGCGATCGCGTGCCGGTGCTGTTTCACGCGCATAACCGGCTCAATCAGGGCTATGCCGCGGGCCTGGCGGGTTGGAGCATCCGCCATTCCGAAGCAACTGTGATTGCGTGCAGTGATTATGTCGCGCAGCCGCTGGCCCGCTACGTTCGGAAGGGCCACCTGCATGTGATTCCGAATGGCACGCCGGACGCTGGATTCCGGGAACGCGTCTTCGGTCCCGGAAGAAGCTGGCGGATCGGTCTGATCGGGCGCATCAGTCCTGAGAAGGGTCAAGCCGAGTTCCTGCAGGCGATTTCGACGCTCGCGCCGGAGTTCCCCGCGGCGAAGTTCGTGATCTGTGGCGCGCCCGTCATTCCAGCCGGCAAATATCTCGACTTCGTGAACGAGCTGGCGCGCGGGCTGCCCGTGGAGTTCCTGGGATGGCGTGATGACATCGCGGCGGTACTCGCAGAACTCGATCTCCTGGTAGTTCCATCGAAGGATGAAGGCATGGGGCGCGTAATAGTTGATGCATTTTCGGCGGGTGTTCCTGTGGTAGCTTTCGCCATCGGCGGGATCCCGGAGGTGATCACCGACGGCGAGACAGGATTCCTGGTTCGAAAGGCCACGCCCGAGGCGCTGGCGGCACGAATTCGTGAGATCATTCGGAGCGATCCGGAGACCGTGCGACGGGTCGTCGCAAACGCACGGCGGAGCTGGGAACAGTCCTATACGGTGGCCACTTACCAGGCCTGCATCATGGAGGTGGTGGAGCAGGTGGGTTTGGCTTGGCGAGCAGAACACGAAACAGCAGCGCCGCCAGAGCGCAAATAATCGCAGCGGCAACCAGCACCGGCGGGTATCCGAAGCGGGAGAGCATTTTGCCGGCAATCGCCGCTACGATAGCCTGCGCCGCGAATGTCACCAGGAAATTGAGAGCCGATGCATTGCTCCGTTCTTCCGCCGGCACGCCATCCATCAAAAACGTGAACATTCCCGGCTCGGTCATGTACTGAGACATGGTGTACGCCGCGAACGCGACGCCGGCGCTCAGCGGACCCGCGGCTGCCGAGAGCCCCAATAGTGCAAGGGCGGTGGCGAACTGCATGCCGGAAACGCCGCGTGTCAATCCGAATCTTCTTAGCACGACCGGAGCCATCAGGACAGCGCCCGCCTGCGCCACATGTGCGGCCGAGAACAGTGATCCGATCTGTTCCACCGACATGCGGAGCCTGGAGAAAAAGACGTTGAAGAATGGATTGAATATTCCTGTCCCGAGGTTCCATGCCGCGATGGCGACCAGAAAGCGGAACAACAGAGGGCTGGGCCGATAAAACCTGCGTGGGCTGGGAGGCGGGGTGGCGATCTTGACTCTTGATAGCGGCCAGACGGCGAGTAGCACGAGCGCGCATCCGGCGAGCAGCGCGCCACGGTACGATTCGACGCCGGAGGCCGCGAGGTGAAAACGTGCGAGCCAGCCCGGCAGACGTCCACCGGCCAGTCCGCCTAGAACGCCGATCAAAATGCCGGTCGAGAATATGAAACTGAAGGCCACCGGTCGATCTTTCTCGGAAGTGAGTTGTGCGACGGCTGGCGAAAGGCATACCGCCCAGGCAGCGGTCACGATACCAGCGGTGAACGCGAGCGCGAGTAAAGCCGGCGCTGGAGTTATGCAAGCGCGTAGAGCGGCGATGCAGGCGACCGAAACAAAGCACGCAGCCAGCGTGTTGCGAAGCCCGAAGCGGCGGATAGCCAGCGCGGCCAAAAGGGATCCGGCGATGCTGCCGCCGGTCATAGCGCTCGCGACTAAACCGAGGAAGTCCTCGCGGAATCCCAACTGGAACAGGTAAAGATTATAGAGCAGAAAAAAGATGAACAGACCGAAGTTGAACAAAAAGAACGCAGTGTAGAAGCGCCAGAATTGGCCGCCCAGCCGTGGAACTGCCACGAACCAGCGCAAGGCGCTCCACGCCACGGATGGCAACGCTCCAAGATGATAGCGCCCGCGAGAAACTAAATAGGTCAGATATTGACGCGCCGGAGCTGGATCCACGCGCGGTGGCAATTGCTGCGGCAGTAGTCGGCGCCGCAACACAGAGAGCCGGTCGCCGCGAGAATCGAGCAAGCTCCAGTGCAGCCACAGCTCGTCTTTATTCGGATGGAAAATGCGGGCAAGCGGGGAACCCGAATACATCGCCAGCCAGCGCGCGACCTCTTGAGGAAGCCGCTCGATTTGCTGGGATGCCGCCATCGGCATGCGGCAATCAAACCAGCGCTGTGCGAGTGCGAACGAAATCGCCTCCAGCCGCCGCAGCGATTCGGGATGCCATTCGACCCACGCGTTCCAAAGAGAGGCGTCTTCCGAGTTGTGATGAAGGAAGGAAGCCAGCTCGTAGACGTGCGACGGACGCGGGTCGCCGCGCAGCAAGTGGCGAAGTAGATGCAGGGCCGAGTTCGCCAATGCGTCCACCGGATGCAGGGCGGTGAATTGCAGTCCGTCGAGCTCTCGTTTCTGCCGCCGCGTCCAGAATTGCTCGAGGCCTTCCGGTCCGAAACATTCGGTTTGCAGATCCCACAGGCGAAAATGCAACTCCAGTGAAAGAGGCATGTCGACATCGAAGTAATCGCCGCGCCACTGCCATCCAGTCCTACGAATCATGACGGGCAGGTGATCGATGGGATGGCGCTCGAACCCGGAAGCGGGCTCATATCCAAGGCTTAGTGCGACGTCGCGCGCCCTAAGGACGTTGTCCTGACGCAATAGCACGTCGAAGTCGCTCTGCCAGCGATGCCGAGGATGATCAACGAAGTGCGGGCAATGGCTGAAGCCCTTAAGAGCCGCAAATTCCAACCCCGCGGCTTTGAACGCCGAAGCGATTTCCTGGAAAGCAATCTTAGTTCGCAGCCAGCGCACGGCATTGTCCGCAAGATTTTTATCGATGCGGCGCTGCACCCACTCCGGCAGATGCTTGCGGCTGGTCAGGCCCAGGGGCAGCGTCAGTTGCGCGCGGTCTGAAAACGTCAGCGCTTTCTTCCATTCTTCGTCTGAAAGCACTGCCAGGCCCGCCGGGTCAGGCGATGAGAACTGAAGCGCCTGGAGCACCGCTCGCGCGTAAGCCGGGATGCGTGCGTTAAGTCGGCTCAGAAATCGAATCTTAAAGCAAATTGCATGCGCCGTGGGTCTCCAGCCGAGAAAGCCTTGCCGAAGAAGGGCCCGAAGTCGGGATACGGGCCTGGGATGCCGATGTTGGGATGATTGAGCAGGTTGAAGGTTTCAGCGCGAAACTCGAGCGTCTTGCGCTCTCTTACAGCGAACCGCCGATGAAGCGCGACGTCGACCACTGCGTTGGCGGGTCCGGGGAGAATATCACGGCCTGCGTCGCCGAAGGTGTATGGCGCCGGTGTCGAGAACGCGGCGGTATTGTAAAAATGGTCTGCGTTGCGCTGCCCGCTTGGCAGTAGCACGGACTGTCCCAGAACAACATTGGGACGATTCGGCGTGCCGGAGTTGGCAATGTCGGTCGCGAAATAGACCGGATTCAGGGGCGTGCCATCCTGAAACGTGAGGTTTCCGCTGATCTGCCAATTCTTCAAGACTGGCCGCAGGACCGGCGCGTTCGGAAACGAGTATACATAGCCGGCGCTCAGCCGTCGCCGGACGTCAAAAAATGAAAGCCCGCGCTCTAGCCGAAGGTTCCGCTCGTCCTGCGCGCCGAAGCTTTCAAACAGGCCCGGGATCTGAGTGTCCGCGTCATCGATGGATTTCGCCCACACAAAGCTGGCGAGGAAAGACAACCTGCCGGTGAACCGCTTCTCGGCCTTGATCTGAAGCGAATGATAGATGGAATTGGCGATGTGCTGCAGCTGAAAGAGAGTGCCTAGTTCAGGAAATGTCCTGAGCGATTGCAGATCGCCGGGCCGGGGTGGAAGATCCGCACCCGTTTCGACCTGTGCCGGAGTGTTGAAGCGCCGGAACAGCCCCAGATCGGTTCCTTTCGTTCCGACATAGGCGATTTCGAACAACGTGCTTCCCGGCAATTCATGCTGGATGCTGGCCGACCATTGCTGAACGTAGGGCGTCGGGGCATGCTGGTCGATCCCGTAATAGCTCGGAAACCCCGTCGACCCTGTTTGTGGGAAACCATTCTCCAACGTCAAGACCGGCTGCAAGCCGCCCGGCTCGTTATTTTCGTTCCGTATTCCGTTGCGCACCAGATCATAAGCTTCGATGGCGATCTCCGGGCTGTAAAAAATCCCGTAGCCGGCGCGGAACACCGTATCCCGGGAACTGTGGAGCATATGGGGCAGCCGCGCGGCCAGCCCGATACGGGGAGCGAAGTCTTTCCGATTCGGCGCGGTTACGGTATTCACGTGTCGCAGAACCGGCGGATTCGGGAGAGTCGAATAATCGAGATTCAGCAGATTCCCGCGATCCTCGCTGAACGGTGCGAAATAGTCGTAGCGCAGTCCAGCGGATATGGTGATCCTCGGAGTGACGCGCCAATCATCCTGCACGAAGGCGCCGTAGGTGTTCTCACGGAGATAAGCCTGGGCAGATCCCACCTCGCGCTGAGTCTGATTGGGAAAGCCGAGCAAGAAGTCGGCGAAGGCATCGCCGGTGGTGTTCGGATTGGCCGGGTCCTGGGTGTAGGCGCCGTTGAAAATGAAATTCCCACGCGAGAACTGGCTCTGCAGATAGGCCATCGTAAAGTGGGTGAATTGGAAGCCGGCCTTCCAGGTGTGGCGGCCCTGGGTGCGCGAGAAGCTGGACGAAAAATACGAAGTATTGTCCCGCTGCACTTGCGGCAAGTTCGACGAATCTTGCACCATTTCGTAATCGGTCACGGCGAGGGCCGGGAGTCCGTAGGTAAAAGGATCGCTGGCCAGGCCGTTGATTCCCAGATTGCCGAGCACGTTGCTGCCGAAGGCGCTGACCGGAAGATCGAAGACTCGCAGCCTGGTAAAGGAAAAGTGCGTTTCATTGACCCAGGATGAGCCGGTTAAGGTGTGGCCGATGGACGCCTGTTGCGACCGCAAGCTTTCAGATGTCGGAAGCGCGGGAAACGAGCCCGCCAGCAGCGTACGATCGTCGTTGATCGTATAGCGCGCAAAAAGCCGGCTGCGTTCGCCCCATGCCCGATCCACCCGCATCGATCCATTGTCGCTATGGTCGCGGTTGGGCGTCGAATCCGCGTAATCGTCGCCGTTCGACAATTGAGCGTTGGGCAAGGGCTCGTAGAGCGCAAGATACTGCGAAGCCGCGCGGTCGATGCGGCTGGCGGGAATTATGTTGCCGGCAAAGGGCAGACGGTTGCCGGAAGAATCGAGGTTAAGCGGATCGAAAATCGCAGCGCCGGAAAAATCTCCTCTGCGCACCGTCGCGTTTGGTACTAGATGCTGGGTGGAACTAGCGGAACGGCTGCACAGCCCTTCGTACGACGCAAAGAAGTACGTGGAACGGGCCAGCGGGCCGCCCAGTGTCGCTCCGTACTGGTTTTGCCGGAAAACCCCACGCGGCAATCCAGGCACGTCAAAAAAACCGCGGGCATCGGTTGCCTCATTGCGCAAGAACTCGAACGCGTTTCCGTGAAACTGCGGGCTGCCCGATTTGGTGACGACATCGATCACCGCGCCACCGGATTGCGCGAATTCCGCTGGAGCCAGCGACGTTTGAATCCGAAACTCCGATACGGTTTCCATCAACGGCACTACGGCGATCGAAAACACATTGCGATCGGTATTGTACGCGCCGTCCAGGATGTAACTGTTCCCGGTGGACCGCGCACCGTTGACAGGGGCGTTGAACGCAACCGCGCCGCGGTTTCCCTGCAGGTCGTTGATAATATCGTGCGTGAATCCGCCCAGTTGCCTGGGAACCGCGCCCGGCCCTAATGTCACCAGCGAGATGATATTGCGCCCTAGTAACGGCAAGGCCTCGATAAAGCTCGAACCAAGCTGATAGCCCTCCGAGGCCTCATCTGCTTGCAGCGGCGAAACCCGGGCGGTGACCGTCACTGTGTCGTGCGCCGATCCCACGCGCAAATCGAAATCCAGACGCGCCTTTTGCTCGACTTCGACAAAGAAGGGCGACACGGTCACTGTTTGGAAACCATCGTGTTGCGCGTTAACCGTGTACGCCCCGGGAAGAAGATCGTCGATGCGGTAGCTGCCAAAGTCGTTGGTGGTCGCGCTGCGCGAAAAGCCAGTCTGATTGTTGCGCGCTTGAATGACAACGCCTGCCACGGATGCTGATTTCTCGTCGCGCACGTCGCCCAGAAGACTTCCGGACGAGACTTGACTCCAGCCGTAGACCGCCAAGCCCGTTAAAATCAGAACGAGTCTCAACAATCCTAACCTCCGGAATCCACCAACTGATCGAGACGCCTCGCGGCATCGGCGAAATTCTGGTAAGACATTTCCCAAATGGAGGCATCCAGCAAGCGCCGGTGACACCGGATTTGGGCTTTGCGTACTTCGTTCGACCCGAAATTCACAAAGCGCTCGCACCAGGCTTGCATCTGATCCTTCGGGTAGTGTCGAAGTCGCGTGGGACCGGAGTGTTTGCGATCGAGGAAGACTACGTGTTCGATCTTGGCTCCGGGAGCGATTTCGATGGGCAGGTCGCGAGTGGACAACTCCAACCCGATCTTTCCATTCGGCCTGATAACCGCGAGCTGGTCCGCGAGCTCGGGAAACAACTCCCGCGCCTCTTCGCGAAACCGGATGAAGTGCGGATTTCCGACTGCGTAACGGTCCGATCGGTCTCGCACTAAAAAAGTCCCGTCGTCGGTTATGTACGTCCATCCGGCTCGAGCACAGGCATAAGCAAGCGTGCTCTTGCCGGCGAAGGAATCTCCGCATAGCACCACTCCGCAATCGCCGCGCGCGATCAATGCGCCATGCAGCGCCGCGAGCGCCAGGTGCTCGGCCATCATCACAGCGGCCGGGGTCAGAAACCGGTACCGCAGAGTGGCGTAATCGGAGGCCAGGGCCGGAGTGATATAGCCGAACGAAAAGGCCTGCTGGAAGTCGCACATTACGAAATTAGCTGGGTTAGCGATGATCGCCAGCAAGTGCTCGCGCGCCACGAACCTCGATTTCGCAGGCCAGGGTTCTGCCGTGAGGGCTTCTTGGACACCCAACGCGAAACGCATGGGAGCGATGTCGAAGCTCTGCGAAAACAGTCCCCAGCTTTCCGACGCGGCGTCGATGACTTCGCGCGAGTTGGTTTGCACTTCGAGTGGAAAGCCTAGCGGATAATATAGCCGTCGAAAGCCCAGCTCGAACTTCGAAAGCATCGGGTCTTCGACAAGTTGCTGAATGAATGATTCAGGCATGATACAGCCGTCGTTGTCAGCTTACGCGATCATTCGCGCTAATTCCAGTGAAAGCGGCGTCGCGACCGGAGAATTTACAAGAAAGGTACAAACTGGAAACAAGCCGCGTGCAGAAACCCGCGAGCGCGATTCCTACCACGCCCCACCAGCGCATGAACAGCAAGTCGAGCACGAAGGTGAGCAGCAGACTGAGCGCGGCTATCCGATACAGCAGGCGGTTAGCCTTGCGCGCCGAGCTCAGCCGGATTTCGAGCGCCAGAAGCACCGCAATCGGAAGCTGCAGCAGCGCCGCTCTCTGGACAGTCGACACCAGATGCGTTGCGGCCGCATCGAACGCGCCTTTCTGAAACAGGATGCGAATGATCGGCTCGGAAAAATAGATGAATGCAACCGTGACGGGAAGAATCACGGCGAGTACAAACAGGCCATAGCGTCGGAAGGTGCGGCGGAGAGCTGCTGGCTCAGCCAGGACGCTCGCAGCGGAAATGTGCGGCAGAACCGCCGTGCCCATTGCGGTGGGGCCAATCACCACCAACACTCCCAGCAAGCGCGTGCCGTAGCTCAACGCAGCGACACTTCCTGAGCCTAGCCGGGCAGCCACGCTTTGGTCCACTAGCGCCGATCCGGTCATCACCAAAGTGATCGCAACCAACGGTGCGTATTGCGTAGCCACCTGTCGAAGCGCGGGAGAGACGCCCGCCCAACGCGGGATGATCGCGTAGCCCAATCGCTTGACGCCGACACCCGCCAGGATGGCCTCCAACGTACCTCCGGTCAGGGTCGCGACGGCGAGTGCCAGAACTCCGTACTGTTTGCCAGCTGCGAACAAAACGAAAATCGATACCAGCGGCGTGATGGCAGGGACAGCGGCCGAGAATGCAAATCGATGTTCCGAGTTGAGCACCGCGCGCCAAGTGGATGCGAGGCCGCTCAGAGGGACGACCACGATCATCAGCAACAGAAGCTCGCGAGTATAGCCGAGTTTGGCCGGCGGGAAACTGGACGCCACCAATGGAAGGAGCAGGGCGGACGCGGCAGCCACAACCGCGGCCGCGGACAAGAGCCCCGCTCCGGCCGCTGCCAGGGTCGTTCGATAAAGCTGTTCAGCCGCTTCTTTGCCACGCTTCTCTCGCACTTCGATCAACGTTGGAATCAACGCTGAGTCGAGCGGCCCGGCAAACATGTCGATGAAAAACGAGGGGAGCAGGAAAGCGATGAGATAGGCATCCATCGCATCGCCCGCGCCGAACAGCCGCGCCGCGAGGATCAACTTCACTGCGCCGGCGAGTTTCGCTACCGATGTCCAGCCGCCGACTGTGACTGTGTCGGCGAGCATTCGCCAGGTGGTGAAGCGGCGAGGTGATGCGGTGCTGCTCTTTTCCAGCGCCGGCTTCATAGGCTCGCCGAGCGTGGCATACTTCCTACGATAGTCCACTTCAGCAAACATGCGCGCCGCAATCGTCCATTACTGGCTGCTGAACATGCGTGGAGGCGAGAAAGTGGTGGAAGCGCTGTGCGGTTTGTTGCCGGAGGCCGACATCTTCACGCTGTTCTACGATCCGGATCTCATATCGCCCGCTATTCGCTCGCATCGCATTCGGGCTTCCTTCCTGCAGCCCTTTCGAAACCACTATCGGTCGCTGCTTCCATTGATGCCGATGGCGCTCGAAAGTTTCGATCTGCGCGGCTACGATCTGGTGGTCAGCAGCGAGTCGGGACCTGCCAAAGGTGTCATCCTATCCTCGGCCACGCGGCATGTTTGTTACTGCCACACACCCATGCGATATCTCTGGGATCTTTATCCCGCGTATCGCAATGACTGGGTTCGATCCAGATTGAAACGTGCGATCATGACGCCTTTCGCCAACTATCTGCGGCTCTGGGATTACGCCTCCGCGGCGCGCGTCGATGATTTCGTCGCCAACAGCGCTAACGTCCGCCGCCGGATCTGGAAGACCTACCGGCGCGAGTCCGTCGTGGTCCAACCTCCTGTAGCTGTGGAGCAATTCTATTGGAAGCCGCCTGAAGATTACTACCTCGTCGTTTCGGAATTGGTCGCCTACAAGGGGCTGGATACGGCGGTTCGCGCGTTTGCGAAGATCGGACGCAAGCTCTGCGTGGTGGGCGATGGGCCGGAGTTTCGATCGTTGCGGCGGATGGCCACTGGCAACATCGAGTTTTGCGGCCGCGCCAGCGACGAGCAGCTTCGCGAATTGTACGCGCGCTGCCGGGCATTCCTGATGCCGGGCGAAGAGGATTTCGGCATTACAGTGGTGGAAGCCCTGGCCAGCGGTAAACCGGTGATTGCTCTGGGCCGCGGCGGGGCGGTGGAGACCGTTCCGGTCGCAGAACCGTTGGGCGGTCTGCTCTACAGCGATGCCACCGAGGATGCCCTGTGCAAGGCGATCGAATTGTGGGAGCGCCGCGAGCACCTGCTTGTGCCTCAAGCTCTTCAGGCTTACGCCGCCAGATTCTCAGCGGCTGAATTTACCAGGAAGATGAAGCCTATCCTGTTTGGACCGCCCTCGCCGGGTGGTGACGTTGGGGACTTGTAAAAGTGTTGTAAAAACGCCCTGCTGCTTCAGAAACTTGGCGATGATGACGCCGCCTTCGGTTACAATCGCGGTAGCCCCGCTATGCAAACCGCTTTGGTGATCGATGACGATTCGAGCCTTCGGGACACCGTTGGCTTGATGCTCGAAAACGACGGGTTTCACGCCGTTCTGGCGAGCGATGGCAGAATCGGCCTGGAACAAGCACTGGCCATGAAGCCGGGACTCATCCTGGTGGATCTGCGGATGCCCGGGATCAGCGGCGTGGAAGTGTGCGAGCAACTTCGGAACAGGGGAATGAAAACGCCACTGATCGTGCTGAGCGCCGTCAGCGATGAAATCGACAAAGTGCGGCTGCTCGAAATCGGCGCCGACGATTACGTAGTAAAGCCCTTCAGCGCCCGCGAGTTGCTGGCTCGCATTCACGCCGTTTTGCGGCGCACTTCTCCGGAAGAGACCAAGGTGATGGAGTTCGCCGACGTGCAGGTTGACCTCACACGGCGCGTGGTCCTGAAGCGCGGCGGAGAATTGAAATTGACGCGCGCCGAGTACAATCTGCTCACTTACTTTTTGCAAAACCCCGACCGCGCACTCACCCGCGAGATGATTTTGAATTCGGTTTGGGGCTACGATTCGTTCCCCAACACGCGCACCGTGGACGCTCACGTGGTGCGGCTGCGCCAGAAGCTGGAACCGGAATCCGCAATTCCGCGCCACTTTCTGACCGTGCATGGCGTAGGCTATCGCTTCCTGCCCTAGGAAATCGTTCAATGACCCGTACCGTGCTGGTTGTCGAAGATGCGGAACTTTGCAGGGACACGCTCGAAGTAGCGCTCCTGAAGCTTCCTAATCTTGCCGTGTATTCGGTCACCACCGCCGAAGAAGCCTTGCAGTGCCTGGCGTCGAATGAGGTATGCGCGCTGGTCACCGATCTTCGGCTACCCCGCATGGATGGCTACCAGTTGATTGAGGCTATTCGCTCGCAACCGCGAGGTTCCGCGCTGCCCATCCTGGTCATCAGTGGAGACAGCGATCCGCGGGTGCCTGCGCGGGTGGCCGGGCTGGGCGCGGACGCGTATTTTCCCAAGCCCTATTCCCCGGCCGCGGTACGGCATAAGCTCGCCGAACTGCTGGATGGCGAAAATCGCCTCTAAAGGTTTTTCCCTGCTGCCGATATGTTGTTAGCAAGGAGAATCCCCAAATGGTCAATAGTGTGAGCAGCAGCGCTGCGGTTTCGCAGCAGTACATCCAAAACCAGCAGGCGGCCAAACCGCCGGCCAAACCGACGAAAACGCAGCAACCGGACACTGTAAAGCTGAGCAAGCAAGCCACCAAGGCCGGCGACGTCGATCACGACGGCGATAGCCACTAGCGTTCTCAACCGAGGGCCCCTGCGGGCTACAATAACCGCATGAATTCCGCGCGGCACCGAAGCGCTCTAGGGGCCCTATTTTTTATCGGGCAAATATGCATTCCGGCCCAGCCGCCGGCGACGTCAGGGCCGCCCGTGGCTCCGAAAAAGCCCGTAACCGACGTCTATCAAGGCGTCTCGGTCACCGATGACTATCGCTGGCTCGAGAACTATTCCGACCCGGCCGTGCGCGCCTGGAGTGATGCCCAGAACCAATACGCGCGGAAATATCTCGACGCCCTCGCAATACGCGCTACCCTCTATGACGAACTGAAACGCCTCTACTCCCAGCCCTCCCCTCGCTATTCCGGCCTCCAAACGCGACCCGGCGCTCTCTTCGCGCTCAAGAACCAGCCGCCCCAAGAGCAGCCTCTACTGGTCCTCCTGAAATCGGCCGACGACTTGGACTCCGAACGTGTTGTCCTCGACCCCAACAAGCTCGATCCCACGGGCGGCACCGAAATCGATTTCTTCGTTCCATCGCTGGACGCCAAGTACGTGGCTGTCTCGCTGTCCAAAGGCGGTAGCGAAAGCGGCGATCTGCATGTTTTCGAGGTGGCCACCGGCAAGGAAGTCGGCGCACCCATCCCGCGCGTGAATGGCGGCACCGCCGGAGGTAGCGTGGCCTGGAACTCCGACGGCTCCGGCTTCTACTACACGCGTTATCCGCGCGCCGGCGAACGCCCTCCCGATGATCTGACTTTCTACCAGCAAGTCTATTTTCACCGGCTCTCGACCGACACGCGCCAAGACGCCTATTCGCTGGGTAAGGAGTTCCCTCGCATCGCTGAGATTCAATTGCGGGCATCCGATGACGGCCGCTTCGTGCTGGCGGTGATGGAAAACGGGGATGGAGGCGAGTATGCCTATTATCTGCTCGGCTCCGACGGTCAATGGCACCAGATCGGCCGGCTCTCGGATGAAATCGCCGACGCGCAGTTCGGCGCCGACGGAAACCTGTATCTGCTATCGCATCTCAACGCGCCGAAGGGAAAGATCCTGAAAATGGCGCTGGCCCAGCCGCGCGTGAGCGAGGCGCAAACTGTCGTGGCCGAAAGCCGCGTGGCGATTGAGAGCTTTTTGCCGATCGGGAACATGCTGTACACGGCCGACCAGGTGGGCGGGCCATCGCAGCTCCGCAGCTTCGATACGGCGGGGAAACTGCAAGGCGTCGTGCCGATTTTGCCCGTGTCTTCGGCCGACCAGTTGGTCCGCTCCAATGACGGCGCGCTGCTGTTCCGCAACACCAGCTTTCTGGAGCCTCCAGCTTGGTATCGGTACGATCCTGCCACCAAGATGGTGGCGCGTGCGGCACTGCATGAAACTGCCGCAGCCGATTTCAGCGACGCTGAAGTGGTCCGTGAATTTGCTATTTCGAAGGATGGAACACGCGTCCCGCTCAACATTATCCGCCGAAAAGGCACCAAGCTGGACGGGAAAAATCCGGTTCTATTGACCGGCTATGGTGGCTACAGTATCAGCATCACGCCTGATTTTTCGCTCAAAAGAAAAACGCTGCTGGAGCATGGCTTCGTGCTCGCGGTCGCGAACCTGCGCGGCGGCGGAGAATACGGCGAGGCCTGGCATAAGGCCGGCAGTCTGACGAAAAAGCAAAATGTCTTCGACGATTTCGCCGCCTGCGCGCGCTATTTGATCGATCATAAATACACCAATCCGGCCAAGCTGGCCATCGAGGGCGGAAGCAACGGAGGCCTGCTCATGGGTGCGGCCCTGACCCAGCATCCGGAGCTCTTCGCTGCGGTCGTCTCGCACGTCGGCATCTACGACATGCTACGCGTGGAACTGCAACCGAACGGCGCATTCAACGTGACGGAATTTGGCACAGTGAAGGAACCCGACCAGTTCCGCGCTCTCTATGGCTACTCGCCGTACCATCACGTAGTGGACGGGACCAATTACCCGGCCGTGCTGTTTCTCACCGGCGACAACGATCCGCGCGTGGACCCACTGAACTCACGCAAGATGACGGCTCGGCTGCAGGCCAGCGGCGCCAAGCGCCCGGTGCTGTTGCGAACCAGCAGCAACTCCGGTCACGGGATTGGGACCGCGCTCAGCGAGTACCTTGCCGAACAAGCGGACGTGCAGGCGTTCCTGTTCGATCAGTTGGGCGTCAAGTAGTGCTTGCCAGCCGAAGTCACGCGGACTAGTGTTTGAAGATCACCTGGATCAGGTCTGTTGCCTGAGGTGACTGCCCAGTTTGGAACCACAGTTGATCGTCGGACACGAAGTAATCGCCGCCATCAGACATTAGCAAGCCGTTCCGATACACACGCAGCGTACCGATCATCGGAATATCGGGAAGCGAAAAACTAGTAGCTCCCGCTGCAGGGCGAAATTTCGCGGCCACATCGTGGGGCGATTGGGCCGATGTCGAGGTGATCTGAATCGCGCTCAGCATTGCATAGCCAGTTACGCCCACTAGGGCAATCGCCAGTTGACCTTGGGAAACAGCGACCGTGTACTGTTTATCCAGCGCGATGTAAGCCCCGCCAGCCGAGGCAAAAACATCGAAGTTGGTCAAGACACTCTGATCGTTAATCAATACATTAAATATGCGTCCACCGGCCTTAGTGCCCGACGTTTCAGCGAACTTCAAAACAACGCCGTAAGTGCCGTTCGGGACGGTGAAGCTATAGATCGCAGGCGAGAGGCTGGGATTCCAGGACCGCGAGTTCTGATAAAGCGGCGCCATCATAGTTCCCATAATTGGAGCAGTAGAGTTGTAAGGGACGCCGCCCGCGTATCCGGGGCCGGCGCTCCATAGTTGCCCCAGAGGATCGGTATAAGATGGGCCGGCGCATTTGATTCGGATCGGTACGAGATCAGCCGCCGAAAGCTGGACTGGATTTATCACACTCTCACGCTACACCCCGATCTTGAAAGCGAAACCGGTATGCTGCGGCAAATTACTGAGACACTGATCAATACAAGTGGAGTTGTCCTGTCACTCGCGGCGGGATCAGGCGAATTTCGGCGATGATACTCCGGATTGAGAGTAGCTCCCCAACAGCGCCATCAGTTCCCGGTCGTTCTTGACGGCATTCAACAATACGAGCATCTCGACCTTGCTAAAAGACTCCTTCGGGCTGGCCGTCAGGAGATCCTCCACATATTCGATCAGGCAATGGGCTATCGCTGTCAGGTCCCCGTTTTTGTTCATTCGGTAATACCCTCCTTTGGGGGTGTTCTAGCCCATTGATCGGCGGAGTACCACTCCTACTTTAGGGCGGGGAGTAAGATTTTTTCCGTAGTCCCTCTATCACCTTCTGTCTATTGGTCTTAGTATCAGACCGGGCTACGTTTAACGGCGTAGTCGATTGCTTCCTGGGGCACCTCGAATTTCGAGACTGAGGTATTGCCCAGGTAGCCGATGGCTTTGATGCCGGCGGGACTTGTGTAATAAGCATCCACCACCATCCGGCGCGCCCAGTCGAAAAATAGAATGCCGGGCCCGAGCTCGGGTGACTCGTTCTTGCGATACGCGATAAGATCCAGCATGGCCGTATGTTGGCTGGGTTTAGCGCTCACAAAATCGGTCGAATAGCGCCGCCTCATTGACTGGTCGAGCCACGCGATGCCGCCGGTATAGATTTCGAGAAGCCGCGGGTTCTGGCTCGCCAGCAGGTCGATGAACTCGCATGCGCCTGAAGCCACCGCTCCCGGTGACTTGTCGTCCGAAGGCACGATCAGGTCCGCCAGCTTCTCGAGTGTCTGGTATTCGTGCGGATTCAGAGCCTTCGCTTTGTAAACCCCGGTGGAGGTCTTTTCCTCCGCTGCCAGGCTGTGGACATGCTGCGCCGCGGCGGGGCTCAAACCGCCCAGCGTGACCGATAGTGCGATGCTCTGCAGCAGGTCTCTGCGAGAAAGTTCAGACATTGCCTTTCCTCATTTCCTCGGCCAGATATTCGGCGGTGCGCCAAGCCAGCGCGATGATGCTGAGCGTCGGATTCTTGTCCGGATTGCTGACAAACGGGGCGGCATCGGCCACGAATAGATTCTTGACCTCGTGCGCCTGGCAGTGCTTGTTCAATACCGACGCGTTCGGGTCGCTGCCCATACGGATGGTCCCGAGTTCGTGGATGATCTCGCCACCCATCGAGATGCCTTCGCCCGCCATGAAATTGGGCCGCGGGCGGGTCACCTTTCCACCCATGGTTTCGAGAATGGACTGGAAGGTATCGTGCATGTGCTGCGCTTGTTTCAGCTCATTGTCGGTCCATTTGAAATGGAAACGCAGCACCGGGATGCCGTATTGATCGACGACATCGGGATCGATATCGCAATAGGTGTTTTCGTTGGGAATCTGCTCGCCGCGGCCCGCGAAACTTACGTACGCTCCGTAGCGGGCGTGAATGAAATCCTTGAGGTCTTTTCCGTAGCCCTCGTGCTCGCGGCATTCCCGGCCAAAAGAGCCTATACCCGGCATATGGAACCCGCCGCTGATCTCCACATGGTAGCCGCGCGGGAACTCCTTGTTCTTGGCGTCCCACAGCCACCAGGGAATGTAGACGTGCATGCCGCCCATACCGTCAGAATTGTGGCGAGGGAGTTCCTCCAGCGCGGGAATGTTTGCGCCTAGCGCGTAGCCGACGCTATCCGTCAGATTCCGTCCGACGTGGCCGGATCCGTTAGCGAGCCCATTGGGATGCGCGGCGGACTTCGAATTGAGCAGCAAGCGCGCGGACTCGCATGCGCCACATGCCAAAACCACCGAGCGGCAGCGAATCTGCCTTTCCGTGCGCGTGGCTTTGTCGATGTAGGATACGCCGGTGACTTTGCCCGAACCATCGGCAATCAGCTCGCGCGCCATGGCATTGGTGAAGAGCTTGACGCGGCCGGTTTTCAGGGCAGGGAAGACCTGCACCTGGCTCGACGAATAGTTGGACGCCGTGACGCATCCGCGGCCGCACTGGGCACAGTAATGGCAGGCCGGCCGCCCATTAGTTGGTTTCGTAATCACAGCCAGGCGCGAAGCGATACAGGGGATGTTCAGTTTTTTCGTCGCGCGCTGCACCAGCATTTCATGCACACGAGGTGGCGGGCACTGCTGGAAGACGCCATCGGGCGCGCTACGGATTCCTTCCTTGCTGCCCGTGACTCCGATGAAGCTTTCGGCTTTGTCGTAGTAGGGCGACAGCTCGTCATAAGTAATGGGCCAGTCCGTTCCCAAACCGTCGCGGGTGTACGGCGTAAAGTCGTAGTCGGCGAAGCGCAGCGAGATGCGCCCGTAATGATTGGTTCGTCCGCCGACCACGCGCGAGCGGAACCATTCGAACTTCGACCCCGGCGCCACCGTGTATGGCTCTCCGGGTAGCTCCCAGCCGCCCGACGTGGTGGTGAAATAGCCGAAAGCCCAGGGAGTGGGTCCGAAATACCCGGCGCCGCCGTCGCCGATTCCACGGTGCGGCACCTGGTAGGGCCACATGTGCTCTTTGAAATCCTTGGCGGGATCGATCGGTGGCCCGGCTTCGATTAGAGCGACATTCACTCCCAGATCGGCAAGAACCTTGGTTACGGTTCCACCGCCGGCTCCGGAGCCGATGATGGCGACGTCATAAACCTGCGAACGAGGCGCGATTTGCAACATGGTTAGCTTCGATTGTAGCGCCGCTGGCTGACGCCCGGCGGCTACCGCATTAAAGCTAAGGTGATGCCCGGCCAGTGGTAAACCCGCAGGCGAGTAAATCTAGCGATGACCGTAAAATCGCGATCTTTATGCCAAACCGGAACGTCATTCTGGATGGCTATCGCGGCAATCAGACAGTCCGTTGAAGAGCGGATCGTGTATCCTTTCCTCCGCCCGTGACTGTAGATTTCTGCAGCCTCCAGAAATGTGCTGAACGGCAGCGGGTCACTCAATCTAGGGATGCCACGGAAAGACTCGCGAAAGGATTCAGCCATGGGGTTCTCGCGAAGCCCCTGAAGCACCTCTTGAGCGATCGGCCCGCAGGTCACCAAACGCAAGGCGCGATCCGATGTAACGTGTGCCCCCAGCCTTCCATTCAACAAGCCGATCCAAACCGATGTATCGGCTAAGATCACTTCTTTGTCGTCTTTCGGCGACGAGCGGAAGGCCTGTCTTCCCGCATCTTTGAGAGATCGCCTTCCCACAAGCCTTTGCCGAAAAACTCTGGAAGCGCTTGTACCTTCCTGACCCGCAGAATTTCCGCAAGGGAAAGGTTAACTGCCGCGGAATAGGTCTTTACACCCAAGGCGTGTGTTACCTGTTTTAAGAGGCCCTCATCAAGCACAAGATTTGTGCGTTTCATGTGTATAGTGTACTATACGCCGCTTCCTCGGTGCTGAGGGACTATTCATACCTTAGCGCTTCCACCGGAGCGATCCGCGTCGCACTGCGCGCCGGATAGAGCGTCGCGATAAAGCTGACAAAGATCGCCGCGGCTGCGATCCAGATACCATCCTGCCAGCGCGGGTTAAAGGGAACGTAGCTTAACGAGTAAACCTCTTGATTCAAGGTCAGCCAGTGATACCGGTCGGCAAAATAAGACAGCGTGTAACCTACGGCAATGCCGATGGAAGTGCCGACCACCCCGATCAGCACGCCCTGTAGCACAAAAATCTTGCGGATTTGCTGCCGCTTGGCGCCCATCGACATCAAAACCGCGATGTCGCGATTCTTCTCCATCACCATCATGATTAAGGTGATCAGAATGTTGAGCGCGGCCACAAGCTGGATCAAGCCAATCGTGATCGCGGTCACCACCTTCTCCATCTTCAGTGCGCTCAGAATCTGCCGATACTGCTCCATCCAGGTGTTGGCAACGAAGTGCGGTCCCGCGACTTTTTCCGCTGCCTGGGCCACTTCGGGAGCTTTATAAATGTCATCGAGCTGCAGCTCAATATCGCTGACGACATTGCCGGTGTCGAAAACAATCTGGGCCTCATGCAGGGAGGTAAATGCCATGGATGAATCGACGTCATAGAATCCGGATTCGACGATGCCTACCACTCGAAATTGATAGCGCTCCGGCTTCAGGCCAAAAGGGGTAAATGCCCCTTGCGGGCTAAGCACGTTAACTACGCCATGCAGCAGCATGCCGGTTTTCTGCGCCAACTGCGTGCCCAGAATGATTCCCGGCAATCCAGTGTCGTTCTTTAACTCGTCAAATGATCCTTGTTTCAGGTGTCGCAACATGTCAGGAGGTGCATCTAACGGCACACCCTTTAGAACTGCCCCACCCGCCTGCGCGCCACCGAGAGGCCCCGTGAGCAATACCTGCCCGTACAGTCCCGGCGACACGCTGGTCACATGCGGCAACTTACGCAGCGCGGGCTCTAAATCCTTCCAATTTGCGATGCCTTGAGAAGCGTTCTGGTTGAGCAGCATCACGTGAGCCGTAGTTCCGAGCAAGCTCTGCTGCAAGGTCGAACGAAAGCCATTGTTGATCGCCAGGCCAATCACCAACGCCATCACGCCGGCGGCAACTCCGACGATGGAGATCACCGTGATCACCGAGATCACCGCCTGCTTGCGCTTCGCCCGCAAATAGCGCGCTGCGACGAAAAGCTCGAATGTCTGGGTGCTCATAACGGACGCAAGAGCGGAAACAGAATTACATCGCGAATAGAACGCGAGTTGGTCAGGATCATCGTCACCCGGTCGATTCCAATGCCCTCGCCACCCGCCGGCGGCATGCCGTAGGACAGCGCTCGCACATAGTCTTCGTCCATTTGATGCGCTTCCTCGTCCCCTTTCTCTCGCATGGCAAGCTGCATTTCAAACCGATGCCGCTGCTCGCGGGGGTCATTCAGCTCGGTGAAGGCGTTGCCGATCTCCATCCCGGCAATGTAGATTTCGAACCGCTCCACAAACTCCGGATCGTCCGGCTTGTTCTTCGAAAGCGGCGAGACTTCCACCGGGTAGTCGTAGATAATTGTCGGTTGAATCAAAGTCGACTCGATGCTTCGTTCAAACTCCTCCACCAGCGCGTGGCCCTTTAGCGGAACGTTCGTACCCACCGCGTCCCGCATGCTAAGGCGCTGGAAGCGCCCGAAGTCGATCTTATCGCCTTGATACTCAACCACCGCCGACCCGGTCGCATCGATGGCCGCTTGCCGCAATAGCTCTTCGGAAAGATCCATCATGCCGTGGAAATCCGTGTAGGCTTGATAAAACTCCAGCATCGTGAATTCCGGATTGTGCTGCGTCGAAATGCCCTCATTCCGGAAGTTCCGATTGATTTCGTAGACACGCTCGAGGCCACCCACCACCAGCCGCTTCAAGTACAATTCAGGCGCGATCCGCAGGTACAGATCGATGTCGAGCGTGTTGTGATGCGTTCTGAAGGGCCTGGCCGCCGCGCCGCCGTAGATGGGCTGGAGCATTGGCGTTTCGACTTCCAGGAAACCATGCGCCTCCAGTTGCCGCCTTAGCGAAGAGACGATCTTCGATCGCGCTACGAACACCTTGCGGACATCAGGGTTCGCGATTAGATCCAGATAGCGTTGCCGATACCGAGTCTCGATATCCTCCAGCCCATGCCATTTCTCCGGCATGGAGTACAACGTCTTCGACAGAAACTCCAGGCGCTCGGCATGCACGCTGAGCTCGCCGGTTTTCGTTCTGAAGAGGTATCCTTCGACGCCGATAATATCGCCAGCGTCAAGAAGCTGGTAGAGAGCAAAATCGTTCGCCGGGACGGCGTCCTTTCGAACATAGATCTGTAGCTTCTCGCCACCCTGCTGCAGATGCGCGAAACCGGCTTTTCCCATCAGCCGCTTAGTGGCGACCCGCCCCGCGATGCGCACTCCGACGTGCGGCTCCAGCTGCTCCGCGGACTTGTCGCCGAACTCCGCCAGAATCTGCGGAATCGTGTGGCTAAAATCGAAACGTTGGCCGTACGCGCGAAAACCAAGCGCCTCGATCTCCGCGATACGCCGGATGCGCTGATCGTACAAATCGTCTTCCAGTGACAATATGTAACTCCTATGTTTTTGAAGCGAGCATACGCGAACATGCCCGTGCCACAAGTATAATTGACCGTTGGACTCACTCTCCATCGTCATCCCCGCGTATAACGAAGAAAAACGCCTCCCCAAGACCCTTGATCGAATCCTGGAGTGGCTGAAGGAGCAACACCTCAAATTCCAGGAGGTGATCGTGGTGGATGACGGCTCGCGTGACGCCACCGCCGGCGTGGTAGACGAGTACAGCAAGCCTCCCTCGCCAGTCCGGCTGCTGCGGAATCCAGGAAATCGGGGTAAAGGCTACGCCGTGCGGCACGGCGTGCTCGATGCCGAGGGCGATTGGATTCTCTATACCGACGCCGACCTTTCCGCTCCCATTGAGGAGGCGCAAAAACTTTATTCAGCCGCCCTCGCGCAAAACGCCGTGATCGCCATCGGTTCCCGCGCGGTCGACCGGTCTTTGGTGGCGGTGCATCAGTCGGCGTTTCGCGAATACTCGGGGCGCTTCTTCAATCTGGTGATGCGTGCGGTGACCGGCCTGCCATTCCACGATACGCAATGCGGATTCAAGCTGTATCGCGCCGACGCGGCCAAGGAGGTATTCTCCCAACAGGAGCAAGACGGCTTCAGCTTCGACGTGGAGGATCTCGTGATCGCCAAAAAGCTGGGCTTACGCGCCGTGGAGGTGCCGGTGCGTTGGAGCAACGTGGAAGGAACCAAGGTCACGATGGCGCAAGGCATAAGATCCTTCACCGACCTTCTGCAGATTCGAAAGGATCACAAATAGGTTGTAGGAGTGTCTGGGTTTGAACCCCACGATGATGATCACCAAGGTGATCGGTAAACCGTGACGGCGTCAGGGAGGAGCAACCCCCGTTGTATCCGCCCGTTCACATGAACCCGGTGCCGTCGCTCCTTCAGTCCTAGCCAATTCAACGCGTGGCATCCGAACGAGGAAGTACGCCGCAGGAATCCAGAGGAGAACGTCAGTTAACCACCCCACAAGGGAAGTTCTCAAAGCGAAGGGACTCGCCGCGTTGGCGACAGAAGCTGGTACGATGCCGACGGTTTGGTTTACAGCCGAATGCATCAGCATCGCCAGCAGCACGCTTCCGTTGGTATGCGAGTAGAGCCACGCCATGGCAACCGACAGCGCGATTCCTCCGACCATGAAGATCGGGAAAGACTGTCCGTAGTTGGGTAGCCCTGGAATAAAGAAGAGCGGAAGATGCCAGAACTCCCAGATCAACCCCAGAACTAGACTTGCACGGGCGAGTCCGAACCGTACGGCCAGACGCGGAAGGGCATAGCCGCGCCAGCCGATCTCTTCACCCGCCTGCATTGGCGTGAAAAAGGGGATGGCGAAGACGATCGCGAACCATGCTTCGTCCCCGAAGCGCGGCCAGGAGGCGGTTAGCAGACGATATGCAAGCGCGGCCGTAAGCTTGATTGCGGCCATATAGCCGATCGCGAAGAGATACCACCCTGCCGCCGCCTGCCACTCAAATAGCCGGCCGAGTAATGCCCGAACGCCAGGTATTCCCTCGTCCCAGGCACTGATTACGAGCGCAACCAGGGCGGGAGCGAAGGTTCCGAGGTATAGCAAGAGCACGGGCAAGAAGGGGCCTACGCTGCTGGATCGAGCAAGCACGGTGAAAAAGCACGTCCACGTTACGGCATAAGTCAGCAAGAAAAACGTGAGAAGTGAACGCATCCGTACCGTCCCTACCTGGTATCCACTGCATTGTCGCTACGATACCGTCAGCCAGTGTATCGCTGCTTGCTGAGCCATGGTGACCGGAGCGGCTCCACGTCGGAGCGATGCACCGAAGCGATAGTCAAGCGTACAGCACGTCATTCGGTGGAACACGGCTGTCCGATGTCTCTCTAACTCGCGCCTTGTCGCCTTGTGTTTACGAGCCGACCGGGCCTCGATTCAAACTGACGCACTATCGTCTTACGATCACTTCCCGCAAGTGATCCCGTGTCAGAAAGAATTTCACCGAGTTGAATTTCTGGAACAGCTTTTCGAGGCTCCGGTTGTTGAAGTACTGCGCGGGCTTGCGCTGGCCTCGTGGGGTCAAGGACAAAACTTTCGACTCCACAATACGGTAGGAATAAAGCGGGATTGTGTCGGCCTTCTCTTCGGCGTGGAAAAAAGCCAGCAAATAGGACTGCGGGCGCATAATGTGGAACAGCCGGTCGACGGTATCCTGCAACAACGGCTGAGCCAGGAATTGCAGCGTATCCCATACCAACGCGCCGTCGAAGTTGTTTTCGGGAAAGTCCAGGCTCTCCCGCAAAAACTTGGCGGAGCGTAGCGGATCAGCCTGGTTGGCGACAAAGTCCCCGTCGCCGCCAAACGTCTCTTCCAGCGTCCGGACGATGTCGTTGGAATAAATGCGATGGCCCAGCGTAGTGATGAAGCTGATGTTGGCCTGGCTGGCGCCGGCGAAGTCCAGAATCGACAGGTTCTGTTCATCCTGGATGGACGAGAAGAACTGTTCCAGACCATGGCTGGCTCGGGTTTGCGGCTGGACCCCGGAAACAGCGCCCCTGTTTTGTGGATAAGGCACCGGGGCCCCCGTTTCCGTTCTCCAGCGGTCTTTTAGCAAAGCTGGACCCTTTCGCGACTCACCAGGCCGGTCAGCGATTCAGATCGCCAACCGGAGCCGAAACAACGGCGGCATTGGCTGGCGAGGGCGTCGAAACCACGGGTTTCGCCCCAGGTGCAGCCGCCGGCTTGGTGGTTTCGGGTCTGGTAATATCGATGCTCCCTTTGAAGTAAGCGCCGTCCTCGATCACAATGCGCGCCGTCTTGATGTCTCCCACCAGCCGGGCATCCTTGCGAATGTCGATCTTATCAGAAGCTTCCACGTTGCCGTGCACTGAGCCGAGCACGACAATTTCACGCGCCTTCACGCCCGCCTGGAGTTTGCCGTGAGGACCCACCGTCAAGCGGTGCTCATGAAGTTCGACCGATCCTTCGACTTCCCCGTCGATAGTCAGGTCTTCCCGGCTGAAGATCTGGCCCTTAATCATCACGGATTTTCCAATGATGGCGGGCCCGCG
>Ga0185299_10000364_pt1 | contig 131292 bp, 122 predicted proteins | sample PaiPotPPA55metaG_FD_128002 | JGI IMG/M metagenome (GOLD analysis project Ga0185299, IMG submission 128002) | Iron sulfur acid spring bacterial and archeal communities from Banff, Canada, to study Microbial Dark Matter (Phase II) - Paint Pots PPA... ... | reverse complement strand
TTTCGATAAACTGTTGCATGCCGTTCTCCTTCGTGTTGCTGATTTGGAATCTCAACGACACGATCATACAAAGGAGAACGCCGATTCGTCCGCTACCCTATTTGCGGCAAAGCCGCGCTGTGCCACAGTAAGATATCTCTTTGGGACACGACAATGTCACTACACTGCTCGAAGTCACCACACTGCTCGAAGCGCTGGTCTCGATCGACTCCGTGAATCCCAGCCTGGTTCCAGGCGGCGCCGGCGAGACCGGGATGGCGCGATTCGTGATGGACTGGTGTGCCCAGCGCGGGATTCCGGCCGAAATCGACTACGCCGCGCCGGGGCGGCCGAGCGTGATCGCGCGCGTGAAGGGAAAAGGCGGCGGGAGGTCGCTGGTGCTGAACGCGCACATGGATACGGTGGGCGTCGCGGGAATGCCCGATGCGTTTTCGGCGCGAGTCGAGAATCGCCGCATGTACGGCCGCGGCTCTTACGACATGAAAGGGTCGCTGGCGTCGTGCATGCTGGCGCTCGCGGACATTCGGGCGAGCGGGCTGAGCGGCGATGTGATCCTGGCCGCCGTGGCGGACGAAGAGCACGCTAGCATCGGTGTGCAATCGGTACTCAAGCGCGTCCGCGCGGACGCGGCGATCGTTACTGAACCGACCGCGCTCGATATGTGCATCGCGCACAAGGGTTTTTCGTGGCACGAGATCACGACTACCGGACGCGCGGCGCACGGCTCGCGGCCCGACCTGGGAATCGACGGCATCGCGCACATGGGCCGGGTACTGAATCGTCTGGAAGCTTTGCAAGCGGAGCTGAGCCAAAGAGCGCCGCACCCGCTGCTGGGCCATGGATCGCTGCACGCTTCGCTCATTTCGGGCGGACAGGAGCTATCGAGCTATCCCGAAAAATGCACGGTTGAGATCGAGCGGCGCACGCTGCCTCACGAAACCATCGAGGCCGTCGAAGAGGAATTCGAGGCGATTTTGCAGGATTTGGCCGCGAAAGACCGGCAGTTTCAGGGGCGGCAGCGGACGACGCTGGTGCGGCTGCCGTTCAGCGTCCCGGAAGGCGCGCCCATCGTGCAGACTCTCCGCGAACAAACTGCGCGCGTCCTCGGCCGCCCGCCGGCAACGATTGGCGCACCGTTCTGGATGGACGCGGCGTTTTTTGCCGCAGCGGGCATTCCGACAGTGAACATCGGTCCAGACGGCGCGGGAGCGCACGCGATCGAAGAATGGGTGGACCTCGATTCGGTGGAGAAATGCCGCGAAATTCTGGCACTAACCGTGCGGGTGTTCTGTGCCTAGCATCATCGTTCGAAATCCTGCGCCGGCGGAGTTCCCCCCGGACTCCGATGTAGACGCGGTGCTGCCGTTCCATCGTAAGCTGCCGCGCTACGCGCCGACTCCGCTGGTATCTGCTCCTGGAGTTGCAGCCAAGCTGGGCGTGCAGCGCGTGTGGGTGAAGGACGAATCTTCGCGCCTGGGCTTGCCGGCCTACAAGATTCTGGGCGCATCGTGGGCTACCTATCGCGCGCTGGAGCAGCGCTTCGGTGAATTTGCGCCGTGGGAGACCATCGAAGATTTGGCGCGGCAACTTTATCCGCACAGGAGGCTGGAACTGGTAACGGCGTCGGAGGGCAACCATGGGCGGGCTGTGGCTCGCATGGCGCGATGGTTGGGATTGTCGGCGAACATTCTTCTGCCCGCATCGGCGGCGCGAGCGCGGGTAGACCGAATTCGAGACGAGCGTGCACGTGTAACGATGGTCGACGGCAGCTACGATGATGCGGTCGCGGCCGCGGCGCGGCTGGAGGGCAGGAGTCTGGTAATCAGCGATACGGCCTTGGAGGGATACGAGCAAGTTCCCAAATGGGTGGTGGACGGTTATTCCACGCTGTTCCGCGAAGTGGATGCGCAGTTGTCCGAAGCCGACGAGCCGCAGCCGGATATTGTCGCCGTGCAGATGGGCGTCGGATCGCTGGCGGCGGCGGTGGTGCGGCATTATCGTCAGCCGGGCTTGGGCACGCGCGTCATCGGAGTGGAGCCGAGCGCGGCGGCGTGTGTAATGGAATCGGTGAGAGCAGGGCAGTTGGTGGACTTGCCGGGACCGTTTGACGCGATCATGGGCCCGCTCAACTGCGGGCGTCCTTCGTTGGTGGCGTGGCCGTTCCTCAAAGATGGATTAAGTGCGTGCGTAGCGATTCCGACCTCGCGCGCTGAAGAAGCCGTGCGGGCGTTGGCGGCGGACGGTGTAGCTTCGAGTCCCTGTGGCGCAGCCGGGCTCGCGGGACTTCTGGAGTACGGGACGGACCTTGAGTTGAGTGCGACGAGCAGTGTGCTGATTGTTTCGACCGAGGGCCCGGCGGCATCCGCTTAGAGTCGCGACAGCAGCTTACGCTTAATTTTCTTGATGCGGCGTTCGTCACGCTGGTAGAAGGTCCATTGCTTGAGGCGCTTTCCGCGCAGGAGACCGGCCCGCACCAGGATGTTGAGATGCTCGCTGGCGGTGGGCTGGCTAACGCACAATTTACGCGCGATCAGGACGCCGCAGACTCCGTCTTTGACCAGATCGCCCGAGACTTGCGGCGGGAAATGGCGGCGGGGATGCTGGAGCCATTCCAGGATCTGGAGGCGTCGCTCATTCGCCAACGCGCGCAAGACCCCTTCAGCTGCCATATAGACAATTAGCCAACTGCCTAAGTATACTGGAGACCGTGGTTGAAACTCAAAGCATAACCAGAGAGACGGTCACCGCGACGGAACGGTTGATCCGGCGCTATATCCGGCGCACGCCAATTTTCGAGATCGCTGGCGAGGATTTCGGGCTCGATTCCGTCCGTCTGGTATTCAAACTCGAATTTCTGCAGCACACCGGATCGTTCAAGCCGCGCGGCGCCTTCACCAATCTATTGCTGCGTAAGTCGCCGCCGGCGGGCGTGGTGGCTGCTTCCGGAGGGAATCACGGTGTGGCGGTGGCCTATGCGGCCATGAAGCTGGAAAAGCGTGCGACTATTTTCGTGCCGAGCGTGGCCTCGAAAGCCAAGATGGAGCGGATTCGAGACTACGGCGCGGACCTGGTGGTGACCGGCGACCGTTATTCCAATGCACTTGCAGCCAGCGAGAAGTGGACTGCTGAATCGGGTGCGATGCCGGTGCACGCCTACGATCAGGAGGAGACATTGCTCGGCCAGGGTACCGTCGGATTTGAATTAGAGGCGCAGGATCCGCAGCTCGATACACTGCTGGTGGCAGTGGGCGGGGGTGGGTTGATCGGCGGGATTGCCGCTTGGTATGGCGGGCGCGTTCAACTGATAGGGGTGGAGCCGGAGGCTGCGCCGACGCTGGCGCGCGCACTGGAAGCAGGAAGGCCGGTGGACGCTGAGGCGGGTGGGATCGCGGCGGATTCGCTGGCGCCGAGGCGCGTCGGAGAGCTGATGTTTCCGATCGCGCAGAAGTATGTGAGCCGCGTGGCGCTGGTACCGGATGAGGCGATCGAGCGGGCGCAGAAAGCACTGTGGAGCGTACTCCGAATCGCTTCCGAGCCGGGCGGCGCGGCTGCGTTCGCGGCGCTTTTGTCGCGGCGGTATGTGCCGAAGCGGGGTGAGCGCGTGGGTGTGTTGCTGTGCGGGGGCAACACGACGGCGGTGAATTTCGGGTAGTGTTCCCATGCGGGCCTTCGCGGCGTGATACGATGCCGGACATGCGGGAAGCTGTGATTGTCGATGCGGTTCGCACGCCGGTGGGCAGGCGCGACGGCGGGTTGAAGAGCTGGCATCCGGTGGATCTGCTGGCCCACACATTGAGGACGATAGTCCAGAGAAATAAGCTGGACCCGGCGCTGGTGGATGATGTGATCGCCGGATGTGTCGGCCAGGCAGGCGAGCAGGCCTTCAACGTGGCGCGCAACGCCGTGCTGGCGGCGGGGTTTCCTGAATCGGTGCCGGGCACTACGGTGGATCGACAATGCGGATCGAGCCAGCAGGCCGCGCATTTCGCTGCACAGGGCGTGATCGCTGGTAGCTACGATGTTGCGATCGCCTGCGGCGTGGAAAGTATGTCGCGCGTGCCGATGGGATCGAATGGCGCCGGCCCCGGCCAGCCGTTTGGACCGCTTTTGATGCGCCGCTACAACAACGTCGCATTCCATCAGGGCGTCGGCGCGGAGATGATGGCGGAACGCTGGAAAATTAGCCGCGGGGAGCTGGACGCCTTTAGCTTCGAAAGTCACCAGCGGGCCGCCCGCGCCACCGAGGAAGGCCGGTTCTGCAACGAGATTACGCCGGTTCCGGTCGAAACGGAAAACGGAGTCGTGCACCTCACGCGCGACGAAGGGATTCGCGCGCAGACCAGCCTGGAAAAGATGGCAACGCTGAAGCCGGCGTTCAAGCCCGACGGTGTTATCACTGCCGGGAATTCGTCGCAGATCAGCGATGGCGCGGCGTCGGTCTTGATCATGGAGCGAGGCGTTGCCGAACGGCTGGGGCTACGGCCGCTGGCGCGGTTCGTTGCGTTCGCGCTGGCGGCGGAAGATCCGGTGATTATGCTTTCGGCGCCGATCCCGGCCACGCGCAAAATACTGGATCGAGCGGGGCTGTCGCTGGAAGACATCGATCGCGTGGAGATCAACGAAGCCTTCGCCAGCGTGGTGCTGGCCTGGCAGCGCGAGCTGCACGCGGATCTGTCGAAGGTGAACGTCAATGGCGGCGCGGTAGCGCTGGGGCATCCGCTGGGTGCGAGTGGGGCGCGATTGATGACCACGCTGGTGCACGAGCTGCAACGGTCGGGCGGACGCTATGGTCTGCAGACGATGTGCGAAGGCGGGGGAATGGCGAACGCGACCTTGATCGAGCGGATGTAAGATGGAGTGAATTATGCAGCCGCGGTTGGTGGCCGCTTTTTTCGTGGTCGCTCTGGCGCAAATGTTTGGCCAGGCGGACAAGCTGGCGCCTGGCATGTTCCTGGTGGCGAGCAGGGATTTGGGTGATCCGAATTTCGCTCACGCGGTCGTGTTGCTGGTGCATTACGACGACGAAAACGGGGCCATGGGTTTGATAATCAACCGTCAAACTGATGTGCCGCTGTCGCGGATATTCGAGGACCTGAAAGAAGCCAAGGGCCGCGCTGATCCGATCTATGTGGGTGGTCCGGTTGAGACGGGCACGGTGCTGGCTCTGCTGAAGTCGGCCAGCAAACCGAAGGATGCCGAGCGCGTCTTCGGCGATGTTTACCTCATCTCCAGCAAGATGCTATTGGAAAAAACTCTGGCCGCGGGGATCGAGGCCACCCAGTTTCATGCATACCTGGGCTACGCCGGTTGGGGGCGCGAGCAATTGGAGCACGAAGTGGAGCTGGGCGCCTGGCATGTCCTCGGCGCCGACGCCGGCAACGTGTTTCACTCGGATCCCGATTCGGTTTGGCCGCGGCTGATCCGCCGGACCGAGGCGCGGATCGCTCAGGCTCATTCCGACCGCAGTGTGGTGATCGGGTCTACTTGGGTAGCTCGTCGGGCTGGGAGATAGCAGGCCGCCGGCGGTCACGCCCAGCATCAACACTGAAACGACGGTCAGGACCCAGGGGTCGTGGGGGCTAATCTCGAAGAGTTGGCCGGCCAGGACACGAGTGAGCGCCAGCGTGGCGGCCAGTCCGATGACGAGTCCGGCGGCGCTGAGTTTAAGACCGCCGGCCAAGAATCAGCTTGAGGATTCCGCTCGAATCCGCGCCTACGGCGATGCGGATCCCGAACTCCTGCGTGCGCTGCGCCACTGACCACGACATGATGCTGTAGATCCCGATCACGGCCAGCAGCAGCGCCAGGGCGGCGAAGATCGAAAGGAGTGCGGTGGAAAAGCGCCGCGGGCCAGTGGAGCTCTCGATCAATTGGTCCATGGTGCGGAAGTCCGACACAGCGATGCCCGGATCAAGCGAACGGATTTCCTTGCGAACCACCGGAGCCAACACCAGAGGGTCGCTCGCGGTTTGGAGCATTAGATAAGTCGGCTCGTACCAGAGGAAATAGAAATCGTTGGTGCGCTCCGAATCGAGGCCGATTTGTTTGATGTCCGCCGCGACTCCAATGATCGTGGACCAGGAAGGATTAGGTCCCCAGGGTCCGGTGATGAAGCGCTTGCCGACAGCGTCTTCCCCAGGCCAAAAAGTGCGAGCCATGGTTTCGTTCACGATGACGTAGGGACCATCGAGGTCGCGTGCGGTATAGGTGCGGCCACGCAGCGGACTGGCGAGCGTGCGGAAATAGTCCTGCGTGATGAGGTGCCGGTGCGCGACGGGAAACATGTCGGGGCGCATCAGAGGCGAGCCAGGAACCACAAACCGCATAACGTTGTTACGATCGGTTGCGAGCGCCGGAGCATTTGTAGCGGCCACGGCTTTCACACCGGGCAATGAGCGCAGGCGTAGCTCCAGCCGCTCGTAGAATGCCTTCAGTTTTTGGGAGTTGGCTTCCTCTTGTGCCGAAACCTGCAGTTGCACACGCAGCGTCAGAACATTGGCCGGCTCGAATCCAGGATTGACATGCAGCAGACGCGCGAAGCTATGGAGGAACAAGCCTGCGCCCATCAGTAGTGCCAAAGCCAGCGCAAATTCAGCGATGACGAGCGCGTCGCGTCCGGCGCCGGCGCCACGGTTAAACGTGCGGCCCCCGTCCTTCAAGCCCTCCTGGGGATCCTGCCCCGCTGCCTGTAGCGCGGGCGCGATTCCGAAAACAATTCCCGTCGCGAGCGATACGGCAAACAGGAAGGCAAGAGTTGTGGCATCAATGTGGACTGTGGAAGGGTCGATCAGGCCCGGTGGGACGAGGCGCAGCAGGAAACCGAGTCCGGCATAGGCGAGCAGCAGTCCAGCGGCGCCTCCGGCGAGCGAGAGCTGGATGCTTTCGGCCAGCGATTGTCGCACGACACGCCAGCGCCCGGCTCCCAATGCGATCCGGATGGCGAACTCCCGTCTACGCGTGGCCGCGCGAGAGAGCATCAGATTCGCGACGTTTACGCAGGCAATCATCAGCACCAGCGCGACAGCGCCGAGCAGCACCAGAAGAGCCGGGCGCAAATTGCCGGCCAAGTCTTCCTGTAAGCCAGTGACGGTCACGCCAAAGCCCTTGCTGGTGGTGGGATGCTCGCGCTCCAAGCGCTGGGCGATCGATTCCAGCCGGACACGCGCCTGGCGAAGCGAAACATTCGGCCTGAGACGCGCGATGACACCGAAGGCATGCCGCACCGGACTCGATATTTCGTCGCCGGCTTGGGCCTGAGGCAGCCACAGGTCAGCCCAGGCGGGCAGATGAAAATCGGGAGGCAGCACACCGACTACTGTGAACGCCTGGCCGTTGAGCTGGATGGGCGCGCTGATGAGGTTCGGATTCCCGCTGAAGTAATCCAGCCACAGGCGATGGCTCAAAAGTGCGAGAGGCGCGGCGTTGGGGGCATCGTCAGCGATTGTGAAAGCACGACCCAGCAGGGGACGAACTCCCAGGATTGAGAAGAAGCTGGAGCTGGCGCAAGTGGGCTGCACGCGGATCGGCTCGCGCCCGCCGGTGAGGTTCGTCTCTTTACCGATGGCGACGTAGCGATAGCGCGCGACCTCTTCGAAGATATCTGTTTGGCGCCGCCATTCGTCATACTCGGCGGGCGAAACGCCGAGCTTGGCAAACTGTGGCTGATAACTGTCCCAGATGGCGACCAGCCGCGCAGGATCGCGGTAGGGAAGCGGGCGAAGCAAAATGGAATTGACCACGGTGAAGACGGCCGTGTTCGCTCCGATGCCCAGTGCCAGGGTGAGGATGACGGTGAGCGCGAAGAGAGGCGATCGGCGAAGCATAGTGACTGAATTCCAGTTTCTGGTTTCTAGTTACTTATATGCCGGGATCCCCGTCACTCGCTCCCCAATCACCAACGTGTGGATATGCTCAGTGCCCTCGTAGGTCTTTACCGTTTCCAGATTGCACATGTGGCGCATAATCGGGTACTCGTCGATGATCCCGTTGGCGCCCATCAGATCGCGGCTCAGGCGCGCGCAATCGAGCGCGATGGCGACGTTGTTGCGCTTCAGCATTGAAATATGGGCGGGCTCGAGCTTGCCTTCGTCCTTCACGCGCCCGGCCTGCAGGGCCAGCAGTTGCGCCTTGGTGATTTCGGTAATCATCCACGCCAATTTTTCCTGCACAAGCTGGTGGCTGGCTATGGGCTTGTCGTCGAACTGCTTGCGCAGGATCGTATACTGGCGCGCGGTCTCGTAGCAATCCATCGCGGCGCCGATCGAGCCCCAGCCGATGCCGAATCTGGCTTGTGAGAGGCAAGCTAAGGGAGCCTTCAGTCCCTTCGCGCCCGGAAGCATCGCCGAAGGGGGCACCCGGACATCCGACAGCGCCAGGCTGCACGTCACCGACACGCGCATCGATAGCTTGCCGTGAATATCGGTGGCGGTGAAACCGGGCGTGCCCTTCTCCACCAGAAAGCCGCGGATGCCATCGTCGGCGCGGGCCCACACCAGGGCAACGTCGGCCAGGGTGCCGTTGGTGATCCACGTTTTTTCGCCGTTCAAAATCCAGTGATCGCCGTCTTTCCTGGCGCGCGTTTGCATCCCCGCGGGATTCGAGCCGAAGCCAGGCTCGGTGAGTCCGAAGCATCCGATGGCTTGGCCCGACTGCATCTTCGATAGCCAACGGTCCTTTTGTTCGGGCGATCCGTAGCACAGGATCGGGTACATAACCAGTGCGCCCTGCACGGAAACAAAACTCCGGAGTCCTGAATCGCCGCGCTCCAGCTCCTGCATCACCAGGCCATATTCGACGTTGCTCATCCCGGCGCAGCCGTAACCTTCGAGATTCGCTCCCAGAAAGCCGAGCCGGCCGAACTCGGGAATCAACTCGCGCGGAAAGCGCGCTTCGCGGAAACAGTCGCGTACGATCGGAATGACGCGATCGTCGACGAACTGCCGCGCGGTCTGCCGCACCAGCAGCTCCTGTTCGGAGAATTGAGAGTCGATGAGAAAGTAATCAACGCCGGGGAATCGGGCCATTAGCCCATTGTAAGGTGCGGGCCTAGGCGATGCGGCGAATCAAGCGCGCCGGCAATGTGATCAACGCCCAGACCACCTCAAGCACTCCACCCACGGCGATACCGATCAGGCGGAACGGAAGTAGCAGCAGCCACACAATGGGGTAGAGGATCAATGCCATCAAAGCTAACGGCCAGCACAGGATGAAGAGGATCACAAATAGCAGGAAACTGAGCATGGCATGCCTCCGCTTTGGGATACGTGAATTGACTGGCATTTGTTCCAGGGAGGAGGGATGGAGCGGGAGACGGGATTCGAACCCGCGACATCAACCTTGGCAAGGTTGCACTCTACCAGCTGAGTTACTCCCGCATTTGCTACCGCTTCCTTACGGTCGCGGCTCGGTGACCGAGTTTTTGCGGCTCGGTAGTCGAATTTTATTGTCGCGCGCCATGCGCGAAACTGTCAAATGACTGCTCCTGGCGGGCCTCCAGCGCAAGCCTCGCGCGAACGGCAGTTTATCAAAACGTCACATTGCCGGCGGGTCGTGATTCTAACATTTGCGAACCATACTGTTTTATGTAAGCTACTGAAAACACTGTGAATAACGGTCCAAAATTTAGTAGTTGCGAAGGCTGGTAATTGTGCTAGACTGACTTTGCCGCAACACGGAGTGGGAGGCACTGAACCGCCCGGCACCGTCGTTTCGAATCAGTCGGTTCCCACAGAATCGAAAGTTGGAATTATAGCTTTTCCACAGGCTGTGGAAAAAGTGTGCAAAAAGTGCGCGGATTGTGACAAAAGAATGAATAGCTGGGAACAAATAAAGAAACTGATTTCCGACAACATCAGCCTCGAAGCCTACCAAAATTGGCTGTCGAAAACTTTTTTCCTCAGGGCTGACGGCGCCAAACTCTGGGTGAGCGTTCCCGATGCGGCGACACGAGATTGGATCGAGCAGGAGTATGCGCCTCAGATATGGTCCGCAATCCGCGCCCTGAATCTCACGGTGAAACAGGTTGCGTATGAGATCCAGGGCGCCACGCAGATCGTCGCGATGAAAAGCGCAACGGACGAAAAACCCGAAATCGTGTTCTCGCCGACCATCAGCTTGAATCCGAAGTTCACCTTCGATTCGTTCGTGGTGGGTTCCTGCAACCAGTTCGCTCACGCGGCCGCCCAAGCAGTGGCCACCAGCCCTTCCAGATCGTACAACCCGCTCTTCATCTACGGTGGAGTGGGAATGGGCAAGACTCATCTCATGCACGCGATTGGACGATCGCTATCCGACCGCTACAACGGAATGCGCATCATCTACACATCGAGCGAGCGGTTCATGAACGAGATGATCACCTGCATCAAGACCGACCGCATGCAGCTTTTCCACCGGCATTATCGCAACGCCGACGCGCTGCTGGTGGATGACATCCAGATCCTGGCCGGCAAAGATGGGACGCAGGAGGAGTTTTTCCACACTTTTAACGAGCTCTTTGAGCACCAAAAGCAGATCGTGATTTCGAGTGACTCACCTCCCAAGAGCACTCCGGGACTAGTGGAAAGGCTCCGGTCGCGCTTCGAATGGGGTCTCATGGTGGACGTTCAACCGCCAGACCTCGAAACAAAGATGGCCATTCTCGAAAAGAAAGCGGAGTTGGAGGGCATAAAGCTACCGGAAGACGTGCGAATCTTTATCGCCACAAAAACGAAGTCGAATGTCCGTGAACTGGAGGGGGCATTGATAAAACTTGTGGCCTATTCATCGGTGACCGGCACTCCAATTACGCTACCGATGGCGCAGCAGACGCTGAAGCATCTTACGCATACGCCAGAGCGGCGAATCACTATCGAGTCTATCGTGAGAGTTGTTGCCGACAACTTTTCCCTACAGCCTGCCCAGCTCAAGCAGAAGACCAATGAGCGCAAGATCGCTTACCCTCGACAGATCGCTATGTACCTCGCCAAGGAGTTGACACCGGCGTCGCTACCCGAGATCGGACGTGCGTTCAACGGCAAGCATCACACCACAGTCCTGCACTCGATCCAGAAGATTGACCAACTCCGGCAACAGGACTCGGATTTAAACAGCCTGATCCACAAGCTAGTCGACTCAATCCATTAGGGTTATATAGTTTTTCCACAAAACATAGACCGGAAGCCTTGTTAGTACTGTGGATGGAACTGGAAGCGTGAAAATTTTAAGCCATTTGATACCCGGGGATTCACAGGTTTCAGTGGCAAGAAGTTTCTGATTTTTGTATAATTTAGAGAGAAATCAACTTTTCAACAGCACCTACTATTACGGTTCTAGTACATAGCCATTTAGGGAGAGGGATTAGAACTAGCCGGACCCAAGGCAGCAAGGACAAAAGGCGAGGGGAAACGATGGAGTTCACAGTTAGCAAGACGGATCTGGTTCGGGAGTTAAGTCTTTCCCAAGGCGTCGTGGAGAAGAAGACTACGATCCCGATCTTGTCCAACGTCCTGGTTGAGGCACAAGGGGATCGAATCAATCTGACGGCAACCGATCTGGAGTTGGGGATACGCTCTTCCTGTCCTGCACGAGTCAAAAAGCAGGGTGCTGGGACAATACCGGCCAAGCGGTTGCTGGACTACGTCCGGCTGCTGCCGGATGCGGATCTTGAGGTGAAGTTACAGGAAAACCAATGGGCGAGCCTGGTGTGCGGGCGCTCGCGTACGCGCATCGCCGGAATGTCGCGCGAGAGTTTTCCGGAGCTGCCGCAGATGCCGGCGGTGCTGGCGCAGATACCGGTCGGAGTGCTGGCATCGTTGATCGCGAAAACCATTTTCGCCATCTCGATGGAAGAATCTCGCTTCACCTTGAACGGATCTCTGTTGTTGTTAAAAAGCAGTGGTCTGGCGATGGTGGCGACGGATGGGCATCGTCTGGCGATGGTGGAGAGCCAGATCGATCTGCCGGGAGTGACGGGAACGTACCGGGCGCTCCTGCCGCGTAAAGCGATGGGCGAGATTCTGAAGCTCGGCGGAGAATCGAACTCGGACGCAATGATCCAGTTCTCAGGCGACGAGAATCACCTGTTCTTTCAACTAGGCGACCGCTTGTTGCTCAGCCGAAAGCTGACCGGCAACTTTCCGGATTTCGAGCGAGTGTTACCAAAGGACCATCCGCACTCGGTGACATTGGACCGCGAGGAATTACGGAAGTCGATCGAGCGGGTTGCGCAATTCTCGGACGAGCGGTCGCGGGCTATTAAGCTGCGCGTGCAGGAGGGTGAGTTACACATTCATTCATCCCTCTCTGAGACGGGCGAAAGCGAGGAGAGCCTGCCGGCTGAGTATGACGGCGAGCCGGTGGAGATTGGTTTCAACGCGAGTTATCTGCTGGATTTTTTGCGAGCGACCACTGAGGCACAGGTGGCGTTTCACTTCAAGGATCCACATAGCGCGGGCGAGTTGAGGCCTGCCGGCGATGGCACGGCGAATTACAAGTATCGGTACGTGGTGATGCCGATGCGGATCTGACTGGCGAAAGCAGCAGGCAGGGAGCAGAAGGCACAAGGCAGTAAATCTAAGGATTGAGCATTACATGGCAACAAAAGAAATGGGTCCGGTAGATGTTTATGATTCCAGTAGTATCAAGGTGCTGGAAGGCCTGGAAGCGGTGCGGTTGCGGCCGGCGATGTACATCGGCTCTACCACCGAAAACGGGCTGCATCACCTGGTGTACGAAGTTGTAGACAACTCGGTGGACGAGGCCCTGGCCGGCTTCTGCGACCGGGTGGAAGTCACTATTCACATCGACAACTCGGTCACCGTCGTCGATAACGGGCGCGGCATTCCGGTGGACATGCACGAGGAAGAGGGAGTATCAGCGGCCGAAGTCGTCATGACCAAGCTGCACGCCGGCGGCAAATTCGATTCCAAGAGCTACAAAGTCTCGGGCGGTTTGCACGGCGTCGGAGTGAGTTGCGTGAATGCGCTTTCTGAAATCCTGCAGCTCGAGATCTGGCGCGATGGTTATACCTGGGAGCAGGAGTATCAAAAAGGGGCTCCCAAGGCGCCGCTCGCCAAGGCCGGAAAGGCTGGAAAGAAAACCGGGACCAAAATTACGTTCAAGCCGGACTCCTCTATCATGGCTGCGACGGAGTTCAACTACGACACGCTGGCGCAGCGTCTTCGCGAGTTGGCGTTCTTGAACAAGGGCCTCACGATCACGCTCACCGATGAGCGGGTCGAGCCGGCCAAGCAGGGTGAATTTCATTACAGCGGCGGCATCGCCGAATTCATCAAGCACCTGAATCGCGGCAAAGCGGTGCTGCATGAAAAGCCGATCTATTTTGAAGGCGAGCGCGAATTGCCGATCGGCGGTGTGCTGGCCATGGAAGTCGCACTGCAATACAACGATGGTTACTCGGAAAACGTCTTCAGCTTCGCGAACAACATCAACACCGTCGACGGTGGATCGCATTTGAGCGGATTCCGCAGCGCACTCACGCGCACGATCAATGCGTACGGCCAGCAAGGCGGGCTGTTCAAGGACGTAAAAGAAGGTCTCAGCGGCGATGACGTTCGCGAAGGTTTGACCGCGGTGGTGAGTGTGAAGCTGCCTCAACCGCAGTTCGAGGGACAGACCAAGGGCAAGCTGAACAGCGATATTCAGGGCTTCGTAGTCCAGTTCGTGAATTCGAAGCTAGGCGAATATTTCGATAAGAATCCGGCGGTGATGCGGAAGATTGTCGGCAAGGCGATCGATGCGGCGCGGGCACGGGAAGCCGCGCGCAAGGCTCGTGATCTGACGCGGCGCAAGGGCGCGCTCGATTCGGGCGGGCTGCCCGGAAAACTGGCCGATTGCCAGGAAAAAGATCCCGAGCGATGCGAGCTATTCCTGGTCGAAGGTGAATCGGCCGGCGGAACCGCTAAGGGAGGCCGCGACCGGCGTTATCAGGCGATTCTGCCGCTGCGCGGAAAAATCCTCAACGTGGAAAAGGCCCGCTATGACAAAATGCTGGGGCACGAGGAAATCCGGTCGATGATTACCGCCATCGGCACCGGGATTGGCCTCGCGGATTTCGATGTCACCAAGCTTCGCTATCACAAGATCATCATCATGACCGACGCCGACGTGGATGGATCGCACATCCGCACCCTGCTGCTTACTTTCTTCTTCCGTCATATGCAGGAACTGATCAAGCGTGGCCACGTCTTCGTAGCGCAGCCGCCTCTGTACTTGATCAAGAAGGGCAAGACCCAGAAGTACATCAAGGACGATAAGGAGTTCACGCGCGAAATTCTGCGCCGGGCCACGGAAAATTTAACAGTCCAGACCAAGGTCGATGTGAAGCTGGAAGGCACCGAGCTACGTAATTTCCTGATGTCGCTGGACGAGTTCCAGCAGATGTTCCGGCGCGTGGAGCGGCGCACGCGGGATCCACGAGTAGTGGAGGTGTTGGCGAACGTGGAGCATAACTTGGACACTAAGGCGGATTTCCACGAGAAGGCCAACCTCGAGCCGGTAGCGGCGGCCCTGAAGGCAGTCAAAGTGGAAGCCAGGCTGGAACATGAGGAAGAGCATGAAACCTGGAAGGTCGTGTATCGCGATCCGACCAACGCGGAACGCACCATCGGTGTGGACCTGGTGTTGCAGCCCGAGTTCCGGCGGATGCGAACCATCGCCCGCCAGGTGGCCAAGTTCAATCAGCCCCCGTTCAAGGTGTTGAGAGATAGCAAGTCGGAGACGCAGCCTGGTTGGCGCGAGCTGCTGGAGCATATCAAGAGCGAAGGCACGCGCGAGGTATCCATCCAGCGCTATAAAGGCCTGGGCGAGATGAATGCCGAGCAGTTGTGGTCGACTACCATGAACGCCGAGACACGCACGCTGTTGAAGGTCGATCTGCAAGATTTGGCTGAAACCGAAGCTATTTTCTCGACGCTGATGGGCGAAGATGTGGAGAGCCGGCGCAAGTTTATTGAAGAGAACGCGCTGGATGTGCGGAATCTGGACGTTTGAGCTAATCCAGCAGAGTCTTCACGCCTGAGCGCCGGGCGGCTTTGTTCAACGCTCCGTCGCGAGAGGCCAGTGGAAGGCCTTTGCGCAACGCGACTTCGAGATAAACGGCGTCATACACTGAGAGCGCATATTTCTCGGCTATTTCCGAGATGTCCGCGAGCGCCAAGCCAGGACCCACGTCATCGATCACGGGATGCAACTGCAGAATCGCTTCGCGTGCACGAGAGCATTGCAGCGCATCTAGCCTGTTCCGTCGCGTCAAGACGAGCAGCGAGTTCGCGACCTCGAAGGCCCAGAGAATCGGAACCAGGAAGGGCGTACCTGAGTTTATGTTCTCGAGCAGGTGATCACTAGCCTCAAGTGATTGCGATGGGACGACCCAAGCAATGCCGACAGATGAATCGGCTACGAATCCGCTGATCAAGGCCGGCCTTCATTGATTGAATCCTTGATTTCCTTTTGGGTTAGGCGTTTGAAACCCTTGCGCTTTGCAATTTCTTGTCGCAGAGCGCGGAGATCCCTGACCGCCGCTTGGATCTCAGCAAGGCGAGGCCCGCCTTCGGGAACAATCCTCGCGACCGGCTTGTCATGCCGTGTGATCACGACCTCCTCGCCATGCGCAACGCGATCGAGTAGTTCTCCGAACCGGGTTTTAGCTTCAAAGGCAGTTATTGTTTTCATGGAGTAAACTCAGTGTTTTTTTGGAAAATTGACTAGCTATCGACTAGTCTAACATCAAAAAACCCCCTACCTGAGCGCTTCCGTCGGATCGATCCGCGTAGCGCGCCGGGCCGGCAGATAACTGGCCAGCATCGCCACGGCGGTGAACAGCAGCGCGCTGACACCAAACGCGATCGGATCCGTCGCACTGGTCTGGTACAGCAGGCTCGACATCAGGCGCGTCAGCGCGAAGGCGCCGGCCAAGCCGATCGCAATCCCCGTCAGCGTCAGTCCTAAGCCTTGGCCGACTACAAGCTTCAGAACATCGCCTTGATCGGCGCCCAACGCCATGCGGATGACCAACTCCTGGGTCCGCTGCGCAACCGAGCAGGCAATCACGCCGTAAATTCCTACGATGGCGAGAATCAGCGCGGTTGCCGAAAAGACGCCGAGCAAAAGCATCGTAAAGCGCTGCTGCTGACTCGCCGAGCCCACCAGCTCCTCCATAGTTTGCACGTTAGTCAGGGGTTGATCTTGGTCGACCTCTGAAACCTGGCGCCGAATCGCCGAGATAAGACCGCGCGCGTCTCCCGAAGTGCGGACGCTCAGGTTCAACAACGGCCAGGGAAGTTGGGGAAACGGCAAAATCACCTCGGGCGAGGTCTCATCACCCAAGGTCACATTCTTGAGATCACTGAATACGCCCACGACTTCCACCGGCAGCGGCCGCTGTCCCAGCCAGATTCGTTTCCCGATGGGATTGTCATTGGGCCAATAACGGCGCACGACTGCCTCATTGACAATCGCGACCCCAGGCGCGTCGGCGTTGTCGTGATCTGTGAATTCGCGCCCGCGCAAAAGCGGAACGCGCAGCACGCGCGCATAGTCCGGGCTGATGGTTTGAATGTCGAGAATCGGCCGCTGGCCGAACGGTACAATCGGTTGTCCTTCTGGAAGCATGGGCGAACGCCGCGATGGATTCAGCGGAAGGGCGGACGAGATGGTCGCGGCCTGGATTGGACTCCCGGCAAAGCTTGTACCGCTTTGAGCACTCGATTGTAGAAGGTTATTTGCTCTAGCGGCGTCGCGTACTTGGTGGGTGGCAATGCGATCCGCATAGTCAGCACCTGCGCCGGATCGAATCCCAGGTTGACCGTCTGCAGGCGAATGAAGCTGCGAATCAGCAGGCCCGAGCCGACCAGCAGAACCATCGATAGCGCTACCTGCGCGATAACCATCAGACTACGAGCGCGGTTTCGACCACGGGTTCCCGTGCTCCCGCGGACCTCATCGCGCAGAATAATGTTGAGATCCGGTTTTGAAAGTTGGAGCGCGGGCGCCAGTCCGAAGAGTATCCCGCTCGCCAGTGAAATGGCGACTGTAAACGCCAGGATCGGAAGATCCATGCGTACGCCGGCCCTGCTGGGCAAATTCGACAGCGTCAGAGACGCAAGCTCATGCGTACTCAACTGGCCGAACAGAATCCCGCAGCCCCCGCTCACCATCGCAAGCAGCAAACTTTCGACGATCAGTTGGCGGATCAGCGCTCCACGGCTGGCGCCCAACGCCGCGCGAACGGCGATTTCTTTCTTGCGGCCGAGCGCTCGCGATAAAAGCAGGCTGGCCACGTTTGCGCAAGCGATCAGTAATACGAATCCGACCGCGCCCATGAGGACCAGCAGAGCGGGACGGAAGTTGGCGACCACCTGTTGTTGAAGATCTCGCACCACGACCTTTTGGTTTGGATCGACGTCGGCGCGGCCGGGATTGTCGCGCTGATATTGGCGATTGAGCACGTCCATTTCAGCTTGAGCCTGATCTCGCGTGGTTCCAGAATCGAGACGCGCGACCCCGTAGAGATAGCCGGATCCGAGCCGGACGCGCTCCGCGGTAACAAGGCTGTGTTCAAAGAGGCGCGGCGACCATATGTCGACATTTGGGCCCAACTCCGAAAAAGCAAAACCCGATGGCAGAACGCCGATGATGGTGTAGTCCCGAGAATCGAGCGCGATACTTTCACCGATGATGTCCTTCGCTACTCCGAAGCGCCGCAGCCAAAGCGAGTGACTGATGATCACCTCCGGCTTTGCATCCGGCTGATCTCCGTTCGCGGCAAAAATGCGGCCCAACTCCAGGCGCACACCGAGCACGTCGAAGAAGTTGGCCGAAACGCGAGCCGATGAAAGCTGTTCCGGATCGCCTCGACCGGTCAGGTTGAACGTATCGCTGGCGAACGCGGCAACACTGGAGAAAGAACGGGTCTGATCGCGAAGCAGACTGTAGCGCAGATAGGAGAAGCCTTGCAGCTGCCCGCGCCGGTCGGCGAAGAGCAGCGCCAGCCGGCCGGGGTCGGCATAAGGCAGGGGACGCAACAGCAGCCCGTTGGCAATCGTGAAGATGGCCGTGTTGGCGCCGATGCCCAGCGCCAGCGTCAGGATGGCGACCATTGCAAAGCCGGGGCTTTTTGCCAGCATTCGAACCGCATAGCGAAGATCAATCCACATAAATCCTTTTGACGCGCGCGTGAATCCCACAGAGTACGCTATAAGAAATGGTCCCGGCGATGCGCGCGATCTGCTGCGCGTCGATCGAGAACCCGGCTTCCGAGCCGAGCAGAGTCACCGCATCGCCAACCGCGACTGGCGGGCAGTGCGTGATGTCGATTGTAGTGAGATCCATAGAGACGGCCCCCAAGATCGGAGCGAGCTGACCTTTGACGATCACGCTGCCTTTATTCGACAGACGGTGCGGGATGCCATCCGCATAACCGGCGGCGAGAACCGCGATCCGCGTCGGCTGTGTCGCTCGGAAAATACCACCATAGCCCACCAGCGCACCGGCCGGCAGGTCCTTCACGGATAGCACGGCAGCTTTCCAGGTGAGCGCGGGTCTGACATCCAGCAACCGCGGCGGAGCTGCCCCCTTGGCCACTGGCGAAACATACCCGTAAATGGCGTGCCCCGGCCGCACCATGCGCTGCCAGGCGTCGCGTCGCCCATAGGCTACCGGGGTGCTGCTCGCCAGGTGCAAGAACGGGGGATTCACGCCGCCGCGCGCCAATCCCGAACAAACGTTGTGGAACACGCGTGTCTGCTCTTCGGTCTGCGAACTGGCATAGTTTGCGGCCGAGGCGAAATGGGTCATCAACCCTTCCAGCGTGGCATGTTTGGCGGCGCCGATGGCATCCAGGATCTCGCTCGTGGAAGCGCGCGTGCCGAGCCGTCCCATGCCGCTGTCGATCTTGAGATGATAAGCGCTCAGTGCGCCGTGGCGCTCCGACAGGCGATCCCATTCGTGAATATCGGCGAGCGAGTGAATCACGGGCGTGAGGTTGTGGTCCAGCAAACCGGCGCGCTCGGACGGCAGAAAATCCGCCATTACCAAGATGCGCGTAGTGATGCCGCGCTCGCGGAGAATCACGCCTTCTTCGACATTGCTGACCGCCAGCCAGCGTGCGCCCACGTTGGTCAGGGTCTTCGATACTTCGATGGCGCCGTGCCGATAGGCGTCCGCCTTCACCACCGGCATTACTTCCACCGCCGGTCCCACCACATCCCGGACCGCTTGAAAATTATCGGCAATCTGCTTGAGTGAAATCTCCACCCAGGATCGGTAGGCGAACGGGCCCATATCTCCATGGTAAGGCCGCTCAACTTGCCCAGCCGTCAAATTTGATGGGAGCCGTTAAACTTGATGATGCGGCAATCCATGGCGATCGAGCGATTTGAAATCCCTTTTTCCGAGACCGCGGTGCGCGATCTTCATGAACGGCTGGCGCACACTCGATGGCCGGACCAGATTTCCTGCGTCGGCTGGGACTACGGATTCCCGCTCGACTACTTGCGCGAGATCTGCCGCTACTGGAAGGACGAGTTCGACTGGAAAGCGCGAATTGCCCGCTTCGCTCGCTTTCATCATTACCGTTGCACAGTGGATGGTGTCGGCATTCACTTCATCCACCAGCGCGGCAAAGGTCCTTCGCCGATGCCGTTGGTGATCACGCACGGCTGGCCCGGCTCGTTTCTGGAGATGTTGAAGATCCTGCCGCTGCTGAGCGATTCTTTCGACGTGGTGGTCCCGTCGCTGCCGGGATTCGGATTTTCCGACCGGCCTACCCAGCCAGGCATGAACCTTTTCCGCATCGCGGATCTGTGGGCCGGACTAATGACCGAGTTGGGATACGATCGCTTCGCAGCGCAAGGGGGCGATTTCGGCGCCAGCGTCTCGACCATCCTGGGACTGCGTCATGCCGAGCGGGTGATCGGTGTTCATCTCAACTTCATTCCGGGCTCCTACCGGCCTTATCTCGAACCGGAAGCCAAGCCTTCGCCGGTGGAAGAGGCATATCTCAAGGAAGCCGTGCGCTGGTATGAAGACTGGGGCGCCTATTCGCACCTGCAGCGCAATGAGCCGCTCACCGCCGCCTACGGCCTGAATGACTCACCGGCTGCGTTGGCGGCATGGATCATCGGAAAGTTTCGCGATTGGGCGGACTGCGACGGCGATGTCGAACGCCGGTTCACGAAGGACGAGCTGCTAACCAACGTGACGCTCTACTGGATGACCCAGACGATCCATTCCTCATTTCGCCTGTATTATGAGACCAAGAAAGCGCCGGTTCATTTCCAGAAAGGCGAGGCTGTCGGCGTGCCCTGCGCAATCGCCCGATTTCCCAAGGAAGCCCCGTTTCCTCCGCGTGAATGGATCGAGCGCAGCTATAATATCCAACGCTGGACCGATATGCCGCGCGGCGGTCATTTCGGTGCGGCCGAGGAGCCGGAATTGCTCGCCGAGGACATCCAGTCGTTCTTCAGTGGGCTGTGACCTAAGGCCTAAGCGAGTGATCCTTACTGGTCTGGGCTGCCGGCCTTTCGGGGCGTCGAGACTCGACGTCGCACGAGCCGGACATTCAAGTGGGCACGCCGAACCTGGGCAGAACCCAGCGCATCAGCGCGAAGTAAGCGGCGACGAAAGTAACGAGTCCCAACCACTCCATAATTACTTCTCCTGGCGCCCCGGTCGCATACCACGCAGCAGCCGTTCGTATTCTTCCGTCACTCTATCCCAACTATAGCGCTCCGCCACACGCTCCATCGCCCGGCGGCTCCACTCGGCGCGCTCGGTTTCCGCCATGTTGATGACCAGCTCCAGCTTTGCGGCCAACTCGCCGGCCTCGAATGGAATTCCCGCGCCGCCTGCCACTTCGGCGTTTTCGGGCGTGTTCAGATAGAGCACTAACGCTCCGCGGCCCATGGCCTCAATCAGAGCCGGATGCGTGCCGCCCACCTCAGTGGCGTGGATGTAGGCGAAGCAGTGCGAGAGCAATTCGTGATAGCCGCGGCCGTAAATCGCGCCCGGCATCAGGACGCGTGGATCCGTGGTGGCTCGCACGCCTTGGATGTACTCCTCGGCATAGGGCGCGTCGCCGATAAGAGCCAGCTTCATTAGAGTCGTCAATGTCTCGAAGGCTTCGCGCACCGCGAGCGCATTATTCTCCGGCTCCATGCGGCTCACGTAGAGAAAATATCGCCCGCGCTCGAGGCCAAGCTGATTTAGCACAGCAGCCGACTCCAGTTTTCCAGTTTCAGCTCCGTATGGAATGAATTCGGAGCGCTTGCCATAGCGCGCGAGATAATATTCAGCGATCATCCCGGCGTCCGACACAACCCCATTGGGGCAGAACGTGGCGAGCCTTTCCGAAATCAGATACCAGGTCTTGGCCAACTGGTTCCATTTTTTGCGCTTGCGTTCCAGGCCGTCGACGTTGAGCGCTGTCCGGATCCCGAAGAGCCTCGGCCAAAAGGTGAAGATCGCATTTGCGGCGTTGCAGTAGAGCGCGAAATCCGCACGCCGAAAGATCAGATGAATGGTGGACAGGAAGGTATGGACCAGGGTGTCGAAATATTTATGGCGCCAGGTTGGAAGGTAAACCAGTGACACGCCGCGATAACGTGGCTTGGAATGCCGCTCACGGCAATAGACGGTGACTTGGTGCCCCCGCTCCGCCAGACGCGTCGAAAGCTCTTCGGCGAACGTCTCGAACCCGCCATAACGCGCAGGTATCCCGCGCGTACCGAGAATAGCAATCCGTGTGGCTGGCTGCGTTCTGCCGACCGCCTCTGCCTCCTGGGCTTTAGTCCCCCGCCGCCTTCGTACGAACCCAGGCGCGCGACTTAGCGGCCGGACTGCTCACCGGCTTGTAGCGGAACCAACTGGCGATGTAATCGTCGTCCACGCGCTTGCGGCTCATGATTTCACGCCGCTTGGCCATCACGCGCTTCCAATTCCGCGTGACATACCAGAACGCTTTGAGCGAACTCTGCTCGCGCACCAGACAGGCGCCGAATACCACGATATCCCGGGTCGTGATGGATAGCCAATTCCGCTTGTAAAGATCGCCGGTCATGTTCTTCAGACGCATCAGGAACCGGTTCTTCACCGAGTGCATATTGATCCCTGGCGGTAGCGCTCGCCGGTTGCCCGGAAGGACCTTGCGCACGTGATAACCGCGCGCATGCGGCGTATAAATGCACTTCCAGCCCAGGAGTTGCGCTCGCCAGGCAACATCGGCATCTTCCCGGTAGACGAAGAAATCAGGATCGAAGAATTCTTCGCCGATCGAAATGTCGTCGATCATCTGGCGGCGATACAGCGCCGCTGCTGCTGTGGCTCCAAAGACATATTCGTGCTTGAGATAGTGTCCGTTGTCCACTTCCTGGCTGCCGCGATCCAGATGGCGGAGCATGGGCGTGAAATAGATGCCGGTGGAATCCACCAGCGGTTTGTCCGGAAGGTCGAAGGTGGCGAGAATCGTCAGCAGCTTTCCGCAGACCGTTCCAATTTTGGAATCGAATTGCCCGGCGTCCACCAAGGCCTGGATAAAATTCGGGAGCAGCAAGACATCCGGATTGAGCGTCAATACCCACTCAGCGGAGCTGCTGCGAATGGCCTGATTCTGTGCCGCGGCGAAACCGATGTTTTCATCGTTGTAAATAATCTGGCAGCGATCCTCGAACTGTTCAAGAATATCCACCGTGCCGTCCGAGGAGGCATTGTCGATGACAATAATCTCCTTATTGGCATAGCGTTGCGCCAAGACGGACTCCAGGCATCTCTTGATAAACCGGCCGCTGTTATAAGTGACGATTGTTACCGAAACCCTATCGTTATCGGACATTGTATGTGAGTCGTGTCTCTAATTTTGATTTGATTTACTGCTCTCACCCTGCTGCCTTGCCATAACTTCCCAAACACTCCGCGTCCCCAACGCGGCCGGAAATCATGCTGCGTCCCGCGACCTTCGCAACTCTCGCGTAGACTTTGAGCGGCCTTGCGCTTCTCCACCGAACCGTCTCGTTCACCGCTCTAAAAATGGCACCTAGCACCACCGCCGCGCTCACTCCCCGGTATGCGTACGGCCGAAAGTGCTTAGAGGCGTACCTTAAAAGGCTAACATACCAGTAAAGTTGGCGGCGTTCCCAATCCAGCCTAGCAATGCTATGGCCACCCCGATGGTGGGCGATTACTTGCGGGACATATTGGATTTTCAACCCCAAATTGCGCGCGCGCTTGCAAAAATCGACGTCCTCAAACCACAACGGGTAGAAGTGTGTGTCAAAACCGCCCAGCCGCTGCCACACTTCGCGGCGAAACATCAGAAACGCGCCGGGCGGCTGATCGGCTTCGGCGGGTTTGTCGAGATCCACGTCTAGGCAGCGGTAGCGCCGATTCACGGGATTCCCCGGCAGCACGCGATTGATTCCCAGCACTTCGAAGATCAACGCTGCAGGCGTGGGAAAGCGGCGCAGCGTGAAGCCCGACTGGACGTTACCGGACTCATTCAACAGCCTTCCTCCAGCCGCTCCAATGCCCTCTCTCGCGCAGGCCTCGGCCATTGGATCAATCGGGCTCACAAGCTCGGCATCCGGGTTGAGCAGCAGAATCAATTCCGTTTCCAGCGCGGCGGCACCCTGGTTCACGGCTGCGGCGAACCCTCGGTTACTCGCGTTACTGATCAGCCTTACAGATGGTCGTTGCCGGACTAAATCCCGGGTAGCATCGCTCGATGCGTTATCGACTACAACAATTGGAAGGCCCGCGCAGGAATCGAGACACCGTCCAATGACCTCCGCTGAGTTGTAGGTCACGACCACCACCCCGGTCTGATTCATGCCCGGCTCACGTCAGCGCAAAGTACAGTTTCCAGTAGAGATCGAAGCCTGTCAATTGCTGCAGGTCTCGAATCTCTCTTTCACTGCGCTCGACGATGGCCGGAAGGTTGGCCGGGGATTTTCCTCGGGCCGATCGAAATCGCCGTATGCCCTCCGATTTGCCTTGAAGGAATGCAACAGCAGCCCCATGGCGTAGCGCGACGATTCCCCACAGACCCTGGGCGACGAAGACCGGCCAACCATACCGTAAGATCCACTTGCGGGGATAGTGTTTCGCGACGAGCAGAAGTTGATTGCGGGAGATCTTCCGCACGGTGTCGGGATGCCAGCGCCCCAGCGTTGCACTGCCCTGATGATAGGCGACCGCTTCGGGAACATAGATTCCCTGAAAGCCCGCTGTTGCACAACGGATTCCGAAGTCGATGTCTTCCAGATAGGACTCGAAATCTTCGTCCAGAAGTCCGATCTCCTGGAATAATTCCCAGCGAAAGAGGGCTGCCGTGAAGGGAGCGAAGGAAATTTCGCGCGGCTGGTTCCAGAGCGGCGAATCGGGACGCCCGTGGCCGCACCTCCAGGCACAAGCGCCGCGGCAAATCGCATCGAAGGCTCCATCGAGCCGGTCGCGCCGCGTGGCATCCAACAATTTGCCAGCGGCAAACCAGGCGTTAGCTAATGCTGCCTGATCCATCAGTTTTGCGAGCCAATCGGGCTGGGGCGCGACGTCGTTGTTCATAACCGCGATCCAGCCCGAGCCGGCGGATTGGATTCCGCAGTTTACCGCATGGCTGAACCCGGTGTTCTTGCCCAGGTCGATGGTCTCAGCGTCGGCGCTCTTCGCCACTTTTAACGAATCGTCGCTGCTGCCATTGTCGACGACAATGATTCGGTGGATGGGATGGGTTTGTTGCCGGAGCTGCCCTAGTAAATTTCCCAGCCGCGCGGCTCCATTCCAATTGGGGATGATGAGGGCGACCTGGTGGGGCATTATCGCGCGCGGCGCCGGAAGCGCTTTCTGACCAAGAACCATAAATTATAGACTCCGTCGCGCCAGGGGTTGAGCTTGATCTCGCCGAGGCGGGAGGAGTAGAGGATCGAAATTTCGGCGAAGCGAATCCGGGAGCTTTTCAAGGCCTCGATCTTGATTTCTTCCGAGAACGACATGCCGTCGGACTCTAGTTGCATCTCCTTCAAAATGGCGCGCCGGAAGACCCACATGCCGGACTGTGAATCGCGGACCCAGCGGAAGTACAGGATCGACATGGCGAGCGAAAGAATCCAGTTGCCGAATTTGTGTTTGAAACTCATGGCCTGGCGATCGCGCACCGGGAAACGCGAGGCGTTCAAGAAGTCCACATCCAGATGCAGGAAGGCCTCAATCAGGTACGAGATCGCATCCGGGGGATAACTGTGATCGCCGTCGAGCGTGACGATCAGGTCGCCGGTGGCCGACGCGAAACCACGCTTATAGCTTCGTCCGTAGCCGCGCACCGGTTCGCGAATTACCTCGGCGCCGAAGGAATGCGCCACGTCCGAAGTGCGGTCGGTGGACCCGTTGTCCACGACGATCACCTGATCGACGAACTCCGGCATCCGCCGCAGCACACGCTCGATTCCTTGCTCTTCATTCAGGCACGGGATGATCACCGTGATGCGTTCCGATTTATACACGGTAGGGCGTGGCGCCGGGGCTCCTCGCGGCGCTGGTACCATGTTCTCATGAAGTTATTTTGTGGCCTTGTTCTCGGCGCTGCCATTCTTGCTTTTGCTGCCGTGAACCCGCAACTCAAGCAGGTGAATACGGTCTATATTCTTGCGATGAGCGGAGGCATGGACCAGTTTCTCGCAAATCAGATCACCGCGTCGGGGGTTTTTCAGGTGGTGACGGATCCGAAAAACGCGGACGCGATTATCACCGATCGCCTGGGCGAATCTTTCGAAAGCAAACTCAAGGAACTGTATCCACCGCCAGCGCCCCCCACGCCAGCGCCTGCGCCGCCGGCCGATGACGACAAGAAGGCGGATGGCAAGAAGAATGCTTTGGACCTTGGCGCCGGCGCGCAACGCGTGAATGCAGGCGCACGAGGCAAGGGAAATCTCTTCATCGTGGATCGCAAGAGCCGCAATGTGCTGTGGTCGGTCTTCGAGCCGCCCAAGGACACGACTCCCGGAGAGTTGAGCAAGACCGCCGAGAAGGTCGTGAAGCGGTTGAAACTGGATTTGAGTGATAAGAAGCAGCCCGGCGAATAGCTAGATCCACTCATTCCAGCAAGCGGCGGCGAGCCTCTTCGAAAGATACCTCCGACCTTCATCGGCAGCTTTGATGCCGCGATCGATGGCTTCTAACGCTGGCTTATCCTCTTCATCGAGGATAGAAGACCTTTTTGGTAGATCCTGCTTCTTTATGTCGGCCATATTTCTTAGAGTAGCTTCCTCCGCGGTTCTTCCCCCAACGCTGCTAGGTAGCTCTGCACTGGTTCTCTGACCAAACGGCCATTTCGCGAGTGGCCACCACCTGCCCACGGGATGCCGCTTCGCAAATTCAGAACAGATCAGAATGCGTTCCTGTGCGGACGAGGTGCAGGTCGTCCCCATCGATCCTGTAGATCAGCAGCCAATCCGGCTCGATGTGGCAATCGCGGAAGTGCTTCCAATCGCCGCTAAACGGGTGGTCCTTGCAGCGTGGCGGCAATGGACTCCCTTCGATCAGCAGCAGGATTACTTCGCGCAACTTCGCCATGTCCTTGCCGCGTTTCTTCGCGAGTTTCACGTCTCGCCGAAACTGCGCCCCGCTTGCCGGGTTTCGCACTTTATTAGATTCCCAGATCTTTGAACAGCGCGTTTGCTGAATTCAGACGCTTTCCCTTGCCTCGTTCGGCTGCCCGCATTGCGTTGACGGTCTTCGCGTTGGGAACCCTCACCTCGAAAGGCAGGGCCTTTTCCGCTGCTACCCGCAGAAGCAGCATCCGTACGGCATCAGACACGGACATGCCCATGGCAGCGAGGGTCTTCGCCGCCTTCTGCTTCGTCTTCTGATCGATGCGAATATGGACCATCGTGCTCGCCATGATTGCCTCTGAGATACATTGTATCTCAGGATCAAGAGCCGCGCTTCAACTGCAATACGGCGCGGTAACTTTCCACCAGTTGTCGCGTCAACACCGCCATGTCGCGCGTCGCCACGACTTGCTCACGCGCGCGTCGGGCCATTTCGCGGGCTTTTTCGGCATAGTTGAATAACTCGACGATCTTCGCGGCGAACTCCGCCGGATCGTCGGCTAGCGCGCAGACATCGCCGTCCTTTATAGCCAGGCCTTCGGCGCCTATGCGAGTGGACACCACCGGAATGCCGGCCGAAAAAGCTTCGAGAAGTTTCACGCGCATCCCCGAGCCGCTCAGAATCGGGCACACGAAGACGGCATAGCGGGCCAATGGCTCACGGACATCTTCGACGAATCCGCGCAGTTCGATATTTTCGGGAAGGTCGGGCAGGGAATGACGCGGCGGCGCCTCCGCGCCCACAATCACGAGTTTTGCCTTGGGACAGCGTTCGAGAACAGCCGGGAACACCTTGAATGCGAACCAGTCGAGCGCTTCCTGATTGGGAGTGTGGCGAAAGCTCCCAAGGAACAGCATGGTGTAAGGCTCGCGACCGTCGGGTTGAAATTGATAGCGCGACGTCGCGATGCCGGCGCGATTGTCGTCGAGCCTCCCGCGCAGCTCCGGCAAGAATGACAACAAGTAGTCGCCATTTTCGGGACTGCACACTTGAATGCGATCGAAGCGCGGCAGAATGCCCAGTTCATAACGCAGAGAGCGGAGATATTCGAATGTGGCTTTCGTTTTCCGGATCAGCCCGGGCATCCCCGCGAGACCGCGGCTGATGGACTGGAAATAGATGTCATGCTCGAACAGCACGCAGGCGAGCCGCCGAAAATCGGCGAAGTATTGACCGAGCGCGGTGTATTCAAGCTGCACCACATCGACCTCACGCAGATAGATCTGGCGATGGATCAGCCATTCGAGATTTGCATTGGCGAATTCGCGAACGGCAAATGGAAGTATGGAGCCAAACTCTTTCGGCTGGCCTTCCATGCGGGTCAGGTACTCGACCGACGCCGCCTTCTCTTCGAGCTCCCAGTGATGCCAGCGCTCATAGTCATGATCGAGCAGAATCACCAGATGCAGCGAACAGAGCGGGGCGAGTTCAAGCGCGGTTTGGTACATGAACACACCGCCGCCATGGACCGGCGGGCAAATGGGGTAGGGCGAAACGAACAGGACGTTGAGCTTCTCGCGGTCGCGCGGCGTTTCTGAGAAACGGTCGCGGAAATAGCCGCCCATCGGCCTGCGGAAGGCCTCGCTATCGCTGATGATCGCCAGTCCTCGTGCACGCGCGCGCGAACGGAGCACCGCCGGCAGTTGGAGCGACGCCCGCCAAAGTCCGGCGAGGCTGGCTCGCTCCGGTGAATCGCCAAAGAACGCGCTGAGAATCGCGCCGGCGAAGGTGAAGAAGAAATTGGACCAGAGGCGCGGCCATTCGTGAATGTTTTTCCAACAGAACAGGATGAAGTTTTTCTTGAGGACCCGATCGATCTCTTGCTTTGAAAATCGCTTTCCGATGGTCCCGCGGTGCTCGTGATACACCACGCTGCGCGGCTGATAGAGGACCTTCCAACCGCGCTTCCAGGCTTCGTAGCCCAGGTCGGTGTCTTCGAGATAGAAGGGCCGCAGCAGCTCGTCGAATCCGCCCAGATCGAGATACTTTCGGCGATCGAAGGCGCATGATCCACCGCCGCCGTAAAAGCACGGGAACGGTTCGGCAATCGCGGAGTCGATACGATGACGCACGCGCAAGCCGCCGTTCTCCCACCAGCCCTGCGTCAGTCCGGTTTCTTCTCGCAGCTTGGCAGGATCGCTGAAGAAAATCTGGCATGAGACCGCGAAGACTTTTTTGTCGGTGAAGGCTTCGAGTAGCGGGGAGAGGAAATCCGGCTGAACGCGCATGTCACTGTTGAGTAGCACAACGATGTCGTTCTTCGCGGTGCGAAAGCCTACGTTAGATCCGCCACCGAAGCCGAGATTCCGGTCGAGTGCCAGCACACGAACGGTGGGAAATCGCTCGCGCAGGAAGTCGGTGCTGCCGTCTTCGGAGCCATTGTCGACCACGATGATCTCGTTCTCCGGATTGCCGGCCATCGCCTCGACCACGGACGGTAGATAGTTCGCGAGAAGATCGCGCCCGTTCCAGTTCGGGATCACGACGCTCGCCGCAGTATTGCGCGGCCGTTCATCGCGAGGCGCCGGGGGCTTTTTTCGGAGTGTGGATGCCAGATCAGCCGCGCCGATAGCGACGATCGCGGCCACGAGCAGAACGGGAGAGATGATCAGCAGCGGGAGCGACTTGATCAGCCGCCAGACAATAGTCAGGAGTGTCTTCACTGCGGCTCGATGAGCGGGCCAACTCCAATTTTTCGACCCAGCTTGATCCAGCGCGAGGCCCGAATCATGCTCAACTGAAACTCGAGTTTTTCACGCTGGGCTTCCACTCGCTGCGCCCACAGCGTGCGCTCTTTCACCGTCGCTTCCGCGACTTGGAGCAAACGCACGCATTCGGCCAGCTCGCGGCCCCGTGCTTCGAGTTCCTGCATGAAACGCGCTTCGGTGGCCAGTGCCCATTCAGTCTTGGCGCGATTGTCAGTTTCCAGTTCATTCACCCTGGCTTGGTAGCCTGACGCGACAGCTTCTAGCTCGTTCTGCAGATCAACGATGCGCTGTCCCGAAGTCTCCAGCTCGGCGCCGAGCCGCTGGGCCCAATGCGTGCGATCATCCAGCTCCTCCGTTTGCTTGCGAAAAAGATCGAGAAGAGAATCGCGCTCGGTCTGGGTATCGGCCAGCCACTTCTTGGTGTCGATGAGCTGCCGCTCGAGAAGCTGGACATGCTGCTCGCGTTCGCGCAGCAGATTGGCCGCGCGCGGAACGTAGACGAAGGACGTTGGCTCGGGAAGCGGACCGAACGAGCACAATCCGATCAGGAAATGCGCGTCTTCGGCGTTGCCGCCTCCGCCATCGATGCGCGCCTGGGCCGGCCAGAAGCTCGCGGCCGGATGAAATGCGAAAGACTCGACCCGATTCTGCAGCACCAAGCGAACGTTCTGGAACACTCCGGACAGCTCTTCCACGAATTCTCGTGCTTCGAACTCATGTACGTGATAGGGATTGGGACCTGTCTTGGCGCGGGACTCGGCGTAGTACCTCTTATTGGGCGAAGAGACAATAAACAGACCGTGGTGTGTGAGCACCCGCGCGCATTCCTGGAGGAAGGACCGGTGTTGTGGCAAATGTTCGATCACCTCGAACGCCACCACCAGATCGAAGGCGTTCTCCGGGAAGGGCATCGCCGCGCATGAGGAAACCACAAAGCGCAAACTCGGAATCGGATAAGTGGAGCGGGCGAACTCGATCGCTTCCGCGGAGACATCGACACCTGTAACGGCAATGGCCGACTGCGCGAGTTCGGCCGATCCGTAGCCGGTTCCGCAGCCTGCGTCTAACGCTCGACGTCCTTCCGCGTAGCGGCGCGCGTAGGCGTAACGAGCGATGTGCTCACTCCACAGATCGTCATTCACCTGGCCCGGAATTACGCGCTCGCCAGTGAACTCAACCAACGTTGGGCTCCGCGTGGGAAAGGGCGGCTGCGGCATTTACCAGGCAGCGGTTCAACTCAACGCGGCAGGGCAAGTGCACGTGCCCGTAAATCTCACCCTCGGCTGGACCCATCTGCAGAACGATGGCATTGTCGACCCAGTCGCAGGTTTTATAGGCATGGAGCGTGCCTTCGGCAATCGCGGGCGAGAAGGAAAATGACGAAGGGTAGAGCTCAGGAAGCTGGATGTGAAAGTCGACGGTATAAACATCCCCTTCTGCCATGGGAGGAAAATCGAAGCTTTCTCGAGCCGTGTTGGTGCCCGCGAAATCGAGCCCCATGTGGTTGCGCATCATGAATCCCACTATCGGCAGTGTAATATCCTCGTGAGCGCGAACGCTGATGCGGACCACGATGTCGGACGAAGGCTCGAGGATATAGACGGGTTGGCCCGCCAGATCGAGGACCGCGATCCCGATCACTTCAGCGCGGCCATCTCCGAAGCGATGGTCAATATTCGGGATGGTTTCGACCACCTCGGGCGCCCGCACCGGAGCATGAGGGATCATCTCCGCAGCGCGATGAGCCATGGTGAGATAGGCGTTATCTTTTTCGACCATCGCGGCCATGTAATGCGTGACGACATCATCGCTTCTGCCGAGTTGCCTCACTCTACCGGCATCCAGCCACATAGCGCGGTCGCCAATCGATTTGACCTCACTCATGGCATGCGAGACGAATAGGATGGTCACGCCACCGCCTCGCATCTCATGAACCTTGCGCATGCAGCGCTGGCGGAAATAAATATCACCGACCGATAGCGCTTCGTCCACCAGTAGAATCTCAGGGTCGACATGAATCGCCACGGCGAACGCGAGCCGCACCGCCATGCCGCTGGAATAAGTCTTGACCGGCTGGTCCATGAAGTCGCCGATCTCGGCAAATTCTTCGATCTGGTGGAACTTCGCATCGATCTCCCGGCGCGAAAGACCGAGGATGGCGGCATTCACGTAGACATTGTCGCGCCCGCTGAACTCGGGATTGAATCCGGCGCCAAGTTCGAGCAACGCGGCTACTCGCCCTCGCACTGTTACTTCGCCTTTGGTGGGATGCAGAATCCCGGCGACCATCTGTAGCAGCGTACTTTTTCCGGAGCCGTTCTCGCCCACAATGCAGAACGTCTCGCCGCGAGGGACCTCGAACGTCACGTCGCTCAATGCCAGGAAATCGCGGTGAAACGATTTTCGATTGAGGTACGCAAGTTCCTTGAGGCGCGCGCTGGGCGTCGAGTAAATGGGATAACTCTTGGAGACGCTGCGGAATTCAATTACCGGGAGCGGCACTAGAACGAATCTACTGGACGGGAAAAGAGACTGTCAAATGAGCAAATGTGATTCAGGGCGACCGCCGACCCCCGCTATGTTCGCCGCAGCAATTTGAGACACGGTGTAGGCACCGCTGGCTTGGTGGGGCTATTTTTCCCACCCTGCGTTCATCCGCCTCGGTGAAGCAAGTCGAGTCAGGCCGGTAGCCGCCCTGATAGGTAATCGGAGTCGATATAAGCCTCCTACTGTTACTTCGCTGTCGGTCGGGAGCTACTGCACCCCAACTCCACTATTAAGATAACCTAATCTTGTCTATCTGTCAAGCTTCTTAATGCTTTAGGACCTTGGGTTGACATCCAGCGGGACGTCCGCCTAACCTTGAGAAAGCGCCTACCTATTGAGAAAGCGCGTCTTTGCCGGTGTAGCTCAGGTGGTTAGAGCGGCGGTCTCATAATCCGCAGGTCGCAGGTTCGAGTCCTGCCGCCGGCACCACTGTTATTCCTTCCTGGTGGTTGGAAGAATCAGTTCGTAAACCCGCTGCAGGTCTTCCTGCGAATAATATTCGATCTCGATCCGGCCACGCTGGTCGCTCTTTTCGATGATTCGGACACGGGTCCCGAGCGCGCTTTCGAGCTCGGCGACAGCAGCTCGAATGTTGGGATCCTGGAGAGGCGTCTCGGAGGGATCTCTCGGCTCATTGATTTTCTTGACGAGGCGCTCGACTTGGCGAACGGAAAAGCCCTGGGCGGCGGACTTCTCCGCGAGTTGCGTCTGATGTTCAGGCTTGGCGAGTCCTAGGATAGCGCGCGCATGTCCCATGGAGAGGCGGCGCTCGGCGACCAAAAGTTGAACGTCGGCAGGCAGGCGCAGAAGCCGGATCATGTTTGTTATGGTGGTCCGATCTTTGCCGGTGCGGTTCGCGATCTCTTCGTGGCTCAGGTTCATTTCGCGAGCTAGACGTTCAAGCGCCTGGGCGGTCTCAATTGGATTTAGATCCTCGCGCTGGATGTTTTCGATGAGAGCGATTTCGAGCACCCGGTCGTCGGCATAGTCCTGAATGATGGCGGGGACCTCCGCGAGTCCTGCCAATTTGGCGGCTCTCAAGCGCCGCTCGCCAGCGATCAACTCAAAATGGGAACCCTTTCGGCGGATGAGAATAGGTTGGATAATACCGTTTTTTTCGATGGAGTTAGCAAGTTCCTGCAGGCGGCCGGGGTCGAAAGTAATTCGCGGCTGGAGCGGATTGGGTTCGATTTGCAATATCGGTACGGAGGCCACCCGCGTTCCCGGAGCTGCATGTTCCGCAGGTGGCGGCTGCGGCATGGGAAGCGGCTTTTTGGGGAGAAGCGCGGAAAGGCCTTTACCCAAGGCCTTGCGTTGCTCCGGCTTTTTGTTCATTGGCCAGGACCTCTTTTGCCAGTTGGATGTAGCTCTCCGCCCCACGAGAGCGTACGTCATAGAAAATAATAGGCTTACCGAAACTGGGGGCTTCAGCCAAACGGACACTGCGAGGGATCACGGTCTTAAAGACGGCATTATCGAAGAAGTTGCGAAGGTCCTGCTCCACCTGGCGGGTGAGATTCGTACGGTCGTCATACATGGTGAGTAAAACGCCTTCGACCTTGAGGTCGCGGCCGAAAGATTCGCGAACCCGTTCGATGGTATCGAGGAGCTGGGAGATTCCTTCCAACGCGAAAAACTCGCATTGGATCGGGATAAGGATGGTGTCGGCGGCTACCATAGCGTTGAGGGTGAGGAGATCCAGGGCCGGCGGACAATCGATGAGGATGAAGTGATACTGGGCGCGAACTGGTTCGAGCTTGTCGCGGAGCCGGGATTCCCGGTTGTCCATTTCGACTAGCTCGATGTTGGCCGCGACTAGATTCTTGTCCGAGGGGATAATATCGAGTCCTTCAAACTCCGTGTGAACGATTGCGTTGGCGATTTCTTCTTCCCCAAGCAGAACCTGATAAAGCGTCGGGCGATCTTCCCCTTTGGCAACGCCCAATCCGGTAGTGGCGTTTCCTTGGGGATCTGAATCGACTAGAAGGACGCGCAAGTCATTGGCTGCGATTGAAGCGCTGAGGTTGATGGCTGTCGTGGTCTTCCCTACGCCACCCTTTTGATTGGCGATTGCTATGACTTTACCCAAAGCCTCACTCCACTGTTCCACGTGAAACAAATAGGCATTTACGTTCCACGTGAAACCCTGCCGCGTGAAACCATTTCATCTGAAACCACTCCATACACGCACAACCGACGGTCTCCCCAAGGTAACCGAACCAGCTTCGACCATGCAATGTCCGGGAACGATTGGATAGCAGAAAAGTCGTCTTCACCCAACATGAGGCCGACACGAGGGGCAAGCCGGGGGACATTCTTGAGAATTTCTCTTGGGTCAACTCCTCGAGAGACCACCCAATCGAACCGCCCGGGCACCGATTCCGCCCGCCGTGCCAAGACAGAAATGTTGGGCAACCCGCGGCTGGACTCTCTCAGAAACACAGCCTTGCGTTGATGCGATTCGAGCAGGGTTATCCTCCAAGTGGGTCGTAGGATGGCAATCGGCACACCAGGAAACCCCGCACCCGAGCCAAGATCCAAGATCGACGCCATTTCCGAAGTGACTGGCATATGCGCGCCAAAGAACAGTGACTCGCAATAGTGCCGGATTACCATTTCCTCGCCAGGGGGGATAGAGGTCAGATTAATTCTATCGTTCCAGCGCAGCAGGATTTCATAATGTTCCCAAAGGCGACGAAGTTGATCTTCAGAAAGCGTCAGCCAGGAGCGCAACTCCTTTTCGAGCAGTTCCGCAAACCAAGGCGGAGTTGGAGTTTTGTCAGGCTCGGGCACCGATGCTCAGGTAGACATCCAGGACCGCTATAGCGGCGGGAGTGATCCCAGGAATGCGGCCGGCTTGGCCCAGCGTTTCAGGCCGAACCCGCTCCAGCTTCTGCTTAACCTCCGTGGATAGCCCGGGTATTTGCGAAAACTCAAATTCGCGCGGAATCTGACGACGCTCGGAATCTCGCAGCCGATCGATCTGCCGCTCTTGCTGGGCGATGTAACCAGCATACTTGGCCTCCGTCTCGATGGTCGCGACGACGCCATGTACGGGCTCCTCACCGAGGGCTGGCCTAATCCACGATGCCAGAGCGGCGATCTTGGCTTCCGGGCGCTTCAGCCATTGCATCAGAGTGGGTCGATCTTCGGCAAAGCCTTCGATATCGCCGAAAGTGGCGCGATCCAGACGCGTCGCCTCCAGCAGCCTCGCGAGGCGCACCTTTTGCGCCTGTTTGCGAAGGTACAGGTTCCAGCGATCATCGCCGACCAAGCCGGCCTTTCGACCTAGCGGAGTCAGCCGCTCATCGGCGTTGTCGATCCGAAGGTGCAAGCGGAACTCGGCGCGAGAAGTAAACATCCGGTACGGCTCGTCGGCGCCTTTTGTAATCAGGTCGTCGATCAAGATGCCGGTGTAGCCTTCGGTGCGACTGATAATGATCGGATCTAGCTGACTTACTTTTCGAACCGCATTGATACCAGCGAGCAGTCCTTGACACCCGGCCTCTTCATATCCGGATGTACCGTTGATCTGTCCGGCTAGAAAGAGACCAGGAATCGACTTCACTTCTAGACTGTGGCTCAGCTCACGTGGGTCTATCGCGTCATACTCGATCGCGTAGCCGGGCCGGATCATTTCGGCATCCTCGAGCCCGAGAACTGACGCGACCATGGCCGTTTGGACGTCGATAGGCATACTTGTTGACATGCCATTTACGTAAACTTCGTAGGTGTCGATGCCTTCAGGCTCGAGGAACAATTGATGACGAGCTTTATCGGGAAACTTGACTACCTTGTCCTCGATGGAGGGGCAATAACGAGGTCCGACGCCCTCGATCTGGCCGCTGTAGAGAGGCGACCGTGCTATGCTATCCCTCAGGATCTGCAGGGTTTTATCTGAAGTATAAGATACATAACAAGCAATCTGCTCCCGATCGATCTTCGCAGTCAAAAACGAGAATGGCGTCGGATAAGCATCGCCATGCTGAGCCTCGAAGCGCGACCAATCGATAGTGCGGCCATCCAGACGCGGGGGCGTGCCGGTTTTTAGGCGCGTCCAAGCGAGTCCCAAAGTGCGGAATTGATCGCCAAGGAGGTTGGACGGAGCTTCGCCGTTACGTCCGCAAGAGTATTTCATCTCGCCAACGTGCGCGAGTCCGTTCAGGAATGTTCCGGTGGTGATGATCACCGCTTCGCTCGAAACGGTTCGCCCATCGCGCAAGAGCACGCCCGTTACGCGCCGCTCAGGAAATTCTTCAATAACCAACTGAGCTACTTCGGCCTGGAGGATTCTCAAATTCGGCTCGCGCTCGAGCACCTCGCGCATGCGGATGCGATATTGCTTCTTGTCGCACTGGGCGCGCGGAGACCAGACGGCCGGGCCGCGACTGGTATTCAGCAGACGAAACTGGATTCCGACGGCGTCGGTTACTTCGCCCATGACACCGCCCAGCGCGTCGATCTCGCGCACTAGATGTCCTTTTGCGATGCCGCCGACCGCTGGATTACAGGACATCTGCGCGATCAGGTCAAGGTTCATCGTGATCATGGCCGTGCGGAGGCCCATGCGCGCGCAGGCCCGCGCGGCTTCACAACCGGCGTGGCCGGCGCCGACAACGATCACGTCGTATTTGGATAACTTCATCGAACCTGGGAGGAATTCACTCGACGGCTCAGTTCTTAGTGTGGCACAGCTATGCTAGTTTCTAGAAAACATGAAGATCTTAGTGATCGGTTCCGGAGGCCGCGAACACGCGCTGTGCTGGAAGCTGGCGCAGAGCCCGAAGACGTCGGCGTTGTATGCGGCGCCAGGCAATCCAGGAATCGCAAGCGTTGCCACGTGTCTGGCCGCGACAGATTACCTTCTGGCAGCCGAATCCATTGACGCGGACCTCACCGTGGTGGGACCGGAAGCGCCACTGGCGGCCGGCGTGGTGGATCTATTTCGATCGAAAGGACGCAGGATCGTCGGGCCGACTGCCGCCGGAGCGTGCCTGGAATCGAGCAAGGCCTTCGCGAAAGAGTTCATGCTACGGGCTGGAATCCCGACCGCTCGTTTCGCGAGCGTGAACACGCCAGAGGAGGCGCGCGCGGCGTTGCATGAGTTCGATTTTCCAGTGGTGCTCAAAGCCGATGGTCTGGCGGCCGGCAAAGGCGTGATCATTGCAAGCTCGGCAGCGGAGGCGCACCAAGCTATCGCTCAACTCCTGACGCGGGGCTCGCGACTGGTGATCGAGGAATTCCTGACGGGGGAAGAAGTCAGCTTCATTGTTCTTAGTGACGGCGTGAATATTCTGCCGCTCGAGCCAACGCAAGACCACAAGACGGTTCACGATGGCGATACCGGTCCGAACACCGGCGGTATGGGAGCGTATTGCGACGGACGAATTCTAAGTGATTCTCAGAAAGCCGAGATCTTGGGCCAGGTCATCCATCCGGCGATTCAAAACATGCGCGCTGAAGGGCGGCCGTTCACGGGCTTTCTCTACGCGGGGGTGATGATGACCGCGCAGGGACCCAAGGTGCTGGAGTTCAACGCGCGGCTGGGCGACCCCGAGACTCAGGTACTGATGCATCGCATGGCCTCGGATTTTGTGGAACCACTTTTTGCCGTGGCGCACGGTACTCTCGACAACGCGAAGCTCACGTGGCGGCCGGAGCCCTCGGTGTGCGTGGTGCTGGCGGCGGCCGGCTATCCGGGTGCGGTGCGGAGCGGCGACGCGATTGAAGGCCTGGATCGGACAACAGACGCGGTCGTATTTCAAGCCGGAACAAAATTGGACAACAATGTTCTGGTTACATCCGGGGGACGCGTGCTGGGCGTGACTGCACGTGGCGATACGCTGCCGGCCGCGATTCAGAAAACCTACGATGAGGTGCGCAAGATCCACTTCGAAGGCATGCACTATCGAACGGATATCGGACGGAAGGGTCTAAAGCGCTGGTAGAATCGAGGTATAAAGCGGGGACGTAGCTCAGATGGATAGAGCGGTCGCCTCCTAAGCGACAGGTCGGCAGTTCGAATCTGCCCGTCCCTACCAGGAATTCGGAGCGAGGCGGTCTAGTTAAAGCCCAGTTTCTTTCGCAGCGTGATGAAGCGGGGCTCGGAACGGTAGGGCCTGTAAAAGCCCTGCAAGTTCATGAAGGCCAGCATGCCGTCGCGGTCGGCATAAGCTCGATCGAGCCAGGCGTACATCTGCGCCTTATCACCGAGAATGGCGTATACTCCGGCGATCGAGGTTGAGCGCACGAAGACTCCGCCAGCCGGTTTCTCCCATTTATGCACCAACTGGAGCGCTTCGGTTTTCTTGCCTTGGATGGCATATCCGGTGGCGCGCATCAAATCGACCCGACTTTCCGGAGCGAGCTCTTTGGCTAAATCGAGCTCGGAATAAAATTCTTTGAAATCTTTCTGGTCGAGCGAAAGATTGGCTAGCTCGAGCCGCGCCTCGACGAACCCAGGATCCAACTCCAGAGCCTTGCGCAATTGGGCCGCCGATTCGGGCCGGTTGCCGACGAAATGATAGGCCAAGCCCAGGTACGTATTTGTAATCGGCGATAGTGGATCCAGATCGCGCGCGGTCTGCATTTCGTGGACGGCTTCATCCAGGCGACCCACCGGCACTAGATAGGTAATTCCATAGCCGAAGTGCGCGTCCGAATCACCGGCGTTGAGCTGCAGAGCGCGTTTGAACTCGCGCTCGGCGCCGGGCCAGTCAAACTCGTGTAAGGATTTCACATAGCCGAGCGAGGTGTGCGCCGCGGCCAGCGTGTCATCAAGGGCGAGAGCTTTGAGGGCGGCTTGCCTGGCTTTGGGCATGGCTTCGTTCGGCGGCAGCGCGCCAAAGAACCCCATCCAGCCGTACGAGTCGGCGAGTCCTGAGTAAGCCGCTGCGTAATTCGGGTCCTTCTGGATGGCCTGCTGGAAATACTCGATGGCCCGTTCTGCGCCTTCCGATCTCCAGCGGCTCCAGTGATAGCGCCCTTGAAGATATAGATCGTAGGCTTCGACGTTGGCCGAAGGCGGCCGCGGTTGTCTTCCTGAGTTCGCGAGCTTGAGCTGCAGCGTATCGACGATCGCGCGCGAGATATCATCCTGAACCGTGAACACGTCCTTGAGCTCCCGCTCGTACGTTTCCGACCAGAGATGATAACCATCGGCGACGCTATTGAGCTGTGCCGTGACTCGCAGCCGGTCGCCGTCCTTTCGAACGCTGCCTTCGAGAACCGTAGCGACATTCAGCTTCTTGCCGATCTCGCGGATATCCTGCTGCTTACCCTTGAAGGCGAAGGAAGAGGTTCGCGCCACAACGCGGAAGCCATTTACTTTCGCGAGCGCGTCGATGATCTCTTCCGTCATCCCGTCGCAGAAGTACTCCTGATCTTGGTCGGGACTCAGGTCGGCAAAAGGAAGCACGGCGATGGATGCTAGCTGCGGGCTGGAGGCGCCGGCAGAGCGGGTGCGTGCTTTCGAAATCAGGTAGACAGAGGTTGCCAGGAACGCGACCACCAACACGGTCGCGACCGCAGGTTTCCATTCATGGCGGCGATGCGGCTCGGCAACGACAGGCGCCGCGGCTTCCGTGACTGGTTCCTTGCGATGACGAAACGCGGGGATGTAGCCACCCTTCGGCAGATCGATCACGATCTGGTCTTCGCGGCCCTCCGATTCGTAATACTCGCGGAGGCGGGCGCGAAGCTTTACGGCTTCGGTGCGAACCACGGCATCGACACGCGGATCATAGCTTGGCTTACGTCCGAAGACGTCGATCCCCAGCAGCGATTCCTTCAGCTTGTCGGTCTGGCCATTCAATGTTTCTTCGACGGTGTAACGTAGAAAACGGCTGATGCGGTCGGCATTGGCAAAACCTGGACTGGCAAGGATCTTTTCGAGGGCCGCGCGGATGGACTCGGCCGAGATCTCGGCGGCGGGCAGTCCGGTGTTGTTGGCGTCCCGTTCACTAGACTCGGTTGCCGATCTCATTGATGGACCTACACCCGCTTGCGACTAAGTACGGCCAAACGGCTAGGGTTGTTCCCTCATTTTACCGCTGATTCAGGCCGCCTCGGGCGGCTAGAATGAAGCATGGCAAAACTCGCGCTCATTTACGGCATGCGTCTTCTTCCTGCAGATGAACTGGAAGCCGTGAAAGATGCGGAAATTACGCTGAAGAATGGACACAAGGCGCAGGTAACGATGCACCTGATCGAGGGCGGGGAAGAAGAGATCCGCAAACAGTTGCTGCAGTCGCTGGATGCGTTTTTTGAGTTTTACCCGGAGCTATGAGGGTCAGTGGCCTTCACCTTCGAGAAACCGTTCGACTTCAATGGCGGCCATGCAACCGGCCCCGGAGGCGGTAATGGCCTGCCGGTAGGTGCGGTCCTGGACGTCGCCGGCGTGAAAGACCCCGGTGACGCTAGTGCGTGCGCCGCCCTTCGAAATGATGTAGCCGTCAGGATCCAGCTCGATTTGCCCGATGAACGGCGCGGTATTGGGAATGTGCCCGATGGCGACAAAGAAGCCGTCCACGTCGCGCATCCAGGTTTCATCGGTTACGATGTTGCGCAGCTTCACTGCCGTCACGATATTCTGGCTGGCATCGTAGATATCCTCGATGACGGTGTTGGTGAGGAAGTTGATCTTGGGGTTACTACGGGCGCGGTCGAGCATGATTTTGGAAGACCGAAAGGCCTCGCGGCGGTGCACCAGCGTAACCTCCTGGCCGAAGCGGGTGAGGAAGTTGGCCTCTTCCATGGCGGAATCGCCTCCGCCTACCACCATGATCTTCTTGCCGCGATAGAAGAAGCCGTCGCAAGTGGCGCAGGAGCTGACGCCATGACCGATCAGCTTCTGCTCGTTGGGCAGATTGAGCCAGCGCGCCGAGGCTCCAGAGGCGATGATCAGGGTCAGGGCTTCGTGCCACTCGTTGTCGACCTTGAGGCGAAACGGACGCCTGGAGAGGTCGGCCGCGACCACGGTGCCATGCAGGTATTCAGCGCCGAAGTGCTCTGCTTGTTTCTTGATGTTCTCCACCAGCGTGGGTCCGTCGATGCCCTCGGGAAATCCGGGGAAGTTTTCGACCAAAGTGGTGAGCGAGAGCTGACCGCCGGGCTCGTGGCCTGCAACCACGAGTGGCTTCAGATTGGCTCTGGCTGCATAAATGGCCGCGGTGTTTCCGGCGCAGCCCGAGCCGACGATGATGACATTTCGCATGAAATTTCAATGCTAACAGACAACCATTGGATGTTATAAGCCCCAGTTAGATGCTAGAAGACGAGGCTTGGACGCGGGCTAGATGATGAGACCCGAGCTCATCACCTGGTTGGTGATTAGCGCGCCGAGGTATGCCAGGAACGTCATGTAGGCGAACTGGAGAGCCGGCCATTTCCATCCTCCGGTTTCCCGGCGGACGACGGCGATGGTGGACATACATTGCATGGCGAAGGCGAAGAAGATCAAAAGGGCAACCGCGCCGCCAGGAGTCAGCTCGCTTTGTAGTCGTTGGCGGAGGCCGACGGAGTTGTCACCGGTATCCTCTACGCCGTAGATAGTCCCGAGCGTGCCTACGATCACTTCGCGCGCGGCCAGTGAACTGATCAGACCGATGCCGATCTTCCAATTGAAGCCGAGTGGTTTGATGGCCGGTTCCACGCTGTGGCCGATCATGCCGGCGAAGCTATGTTCGATTTCGGGCGGCTTGCCATCGTGGAGCGGCAGATGCAACAGAACCCAAAGGACTAGTGTGACCGCCAGGATCACCGTTCCGGCGCGGCGCAGAAAGACTTTCGAGCGGTCCAGCAGCCGCAGCCCGAGCGACCGCAGGGTGGGCATGCGATAAGGTGGCATTTCGAGCATGAAGGGCGTGCGCTCGCTTTTCAAGATGGACGACTTCAGTAGACGCGCGGTCACGATGGCGGCCAGGAAGCCCAGCGCATAGAGGCCGAGCAGCGCGCCGGCTTGCGTTCCGAGCAGCGGCCCGAGCAGAGGACGCTCGTGGATAAAAGCAGCGATGATGAGCGTGTACACCGGCAGACGCGCCGAGCAGGTCATCAACGGAGCGATCAAGATGGTAGCCAGGCGGTCGCGCTTGCTTTCGATAGTGCGTGTAGCCATGATGGCTGGAACCGCGCATGCATAAGCCGAGAGCAGCGGGATAAACGATTTTCCTTGCAGGCCAAATTTAGCCATAGTGCGGTCGGCGATGAGGGCCGCGCGAGCGAGGTAGCCGGAATCTTCGAGAATCCCTATAAAGAGAAACAGAAGCAGAATCTGGGGAAGGAATACAACCACCGAACCAACTCCGTGCCCGACGCCGTCCACCAGTAAGGAGCGGAAGATTCCTTCCGGGAAAATGTTTCCCACCCACTTGCTGCCATGTTCGATCAAGGCCTGCAGTCCGTCCATCAGCGGCTTGGCGCCGCTAAAGATGGTTTGGAACACGCCGGCGACAACCGCCAGGAAGATCAGTGGACCGGCGACCGGATGCAGGAAAACGGCATCCAGACGGCGCGTCCATAACGGCGGTGCGGGAGCTTGATAGGCCGCGCCGGTGCCCACTTGATGAGCCCATTGCCGGCAGCGCGGTATATCCTGCAGGATCGGCAATTCCACCTTGGGAGCGGCCAGCGAGGTGGTGCCTCCGGCAGTACCCACGATGAACTGGAACACTTTTTGTATGCCATCGCCTTTGGTGGCGCTGATGAGCGCGACCGGCGCGCCGAGCTGACTGGCAAGTTCGGCGGTGTCCACATTACCGCCACGGTGGGCCAGATCGTCCGCCATATTGAGGATGACCAGCGTCGGCAACTTGAGGCTGAGGATGGGAGCAGCGAGGACGAGATGACGTCCGAGATTGGTGCTGTCGAGGATCAGGAGCACCGCATCCGGCTTGGGCGCATCCTTCATCTCGCCTTTCAACACGTCATGCGTTACCCGCTCGTCTTCCGAGCGTGGATTTAGGCTGTAGACACCGGGCAGATCGATGAGGACGATATCGCGATCGCTGGTGGTTCGGGCGCGGCCGATCCGCTGCTCGACGGTTACGCCGGGGAAGTTCGCTACTTTTTGGCGCAGGCCAGTGAGGCGATTGAACAAAGTAGATTTTCCGGAGTTGGGCGGTCCGATAATTGCCACCACATGCGAGCGCGTTGCTTTTGAGAGTTTGGGCGGCGGCGCCGCAACAGCACAATTTCCGCAACTGTGGCAATCGCTCATGGCTTTAGAGTTTTCGCTACGCCTTTGGAAGGTTGGCGCAGAATTACGCGGGCTGCGGTTTCGCGGCGAAGAGCTACTTCCGATCCATCGACTCGATAGACACGCGGTTCTCCGCCGGGCGCGCTGCGGGCGGGAACGACGACATGGCCGGGCAAGAAACCGAGTTCCATCAGCCGTCGAGCCACATCTTCGGGAAGATCCAGGCGATCAATGGTGCCCGACTCTCCTTGTTTGAGTTCGGCAAGTGTGCGGGGAGATGATGGGGGAAACTTCGGACCCTCGAATTCCCTGTTGACACTCATTTGCATCATGGAATCAGTATCTGTACTAGCTGCAGAGCACGTCAAGGCCCGAGTCTCCTAGTCCTAGATAAGGGCTCACCCATAGTATAGCGGACCTTTTCGGTCGTAGATACGTAGCACAAAAATAAAATTTATAGTCAACTATCTTGACATTATCACGCTCACATTTTATACTTCTAGTAGAAATAGATCTCAAGGAGACAAGAAACATTATGCCCATCGTCAAATACACGCCTTTCGCCGATACCGAGGATTTTCCGGTTGGTTTGCGGCTGTTCCAGGACTCGATTAACCGCCTGTTCAGCGACCAAACCACTGCTCGACCGTGGACGCCTGCCGTCGATATCTTAGAGACAGAAAACGAGTTAGTTGTGAAGGCCGATCTGCCGGGAATCGATATGAAGGACATCGATATACAGATGGAGAACGGAACTCTGACGCTCAAGGGTGAGCGGAAATTCGAGAAAGATGAGAAGAACAAGGGCTTCCATCGTATGGAACGCAGCTACGGCTCATTTGTGCGTTATTTCACAGTTCCGGAGACTGTGGACACAGAGCATGTGAAGGCCGAGTACAACGCCGGGGTGTTGACCGTGACTCTTCCGAAGAAAGAGATCGCCAAGCCCAAAGCGATCAAAGTGCAAGTCAGTAACAACTGACGTTCTACCGGGAGTGGGGTGAAGCGCTGGTTTCCGCCCGCCCCACTCGCACCTTTTGTTGCGCGCCGGACGTCCAAACAACCGGCGATAGGTGAAAGAGGCGCGATCCTATTTATGAACGGTCTGAAGACTGTCCTTTTACTCGGAATCCTAAGTGGTTTACTGCTGGCCGGCGGTGAGATGTTCGGTGGCAGGAATGGTCTGTACATCGCGCTTTTGATTGCGGTAGCGATGAATTTTTTCGGTTATTTTTTCTCCGACAAGCTGGCGCTTTCCATGTATTCCGCCCAGCCGGTGACTCCCACTGATAATAGTGATGTCTATGCGCGTGTTTTTCCGATCGTGCAAAGCCTCACCCAGCGGATGGGCCTGCCGATGCCGAAGCTGTGGTTGATCCCTGATGAATCGCCCAACGCGTTTGCAACCGGACGCAATCCAGAGCACGCCTCGGTGGCCTTCACGGCCGGGGTGCTTCGATTGATGAACGATGCCGAACTCGAGGGCGTGGTGGCGCACGAGCTGGGGCACGTGAAGAATCGCGACATACTGACCAGCTCAGTGGCGGCGACGCTGGCCGCGGCGATCACATTTTTGGCGCGCATGGCGTTCTGGTTCAGCGGCCGGCGCAGCAGCGATGACGAGGAAGGCAGTCCGTGGGCGGGCTTGGTGATGCTGATTGTGGCGCCGATCGCGGCCATGCTGATTCAGATGGCCATCTCGCGCACGCGCGAATACGCCGCCGATGAAACGTCAGCGCATGTGACGCACAATCCGAATGAATTGATCTCGGCGCTGGGCAAGCTGGAGAGCTGGTCGAAGCGCATCCCGATGTCGGACGTGAACCCGGCGACCGCGCACCTGTTCATCATCAAACCATTTTCAGGCCAGAGTATGATGCGGCTATTCTCGACTCACCCTTCCACCGAAGATCGCATTGGTCGGCTGCAGGCGATGAGATAAGGACAGAAGACAGAAGGCAGAAGACAGAAAAGGCAGAAGGCAGAAAAGGCAGAACGCTTAGACTAGAGTTTGACTACCGTTCGTGTCAATCGAAAAGCTGCCGATCGTGTTGCTTCCGGCCACCCCTGGATCTTCGCCAGCGACGTTGTCGACCGCGGCCAGGCGGCAGCGGGCGATGCAGTTTTGGTAGTGGATTCCAAAGGCGCTGCGCTCGGCACTGCGCACTATAGCGACTCTTCGCAGATTTCGCTCCGAATGCTTGCGGATCGCGCCGAGACCATCGGCCGCGAGTTTTACCTGCGCCGTTTAGCCGCTGCAGAAGCTTATCGAAAGCGCATCGTGACAGGATCGAACGCGTACCGGTTGGTGCATGGGGAAGGCGATCAATTGCCCGGCCTGGTAATTGATCGATACGGCGATGACTTCACGCTGCAGACCCTCGATCAGGGCATGGATCGCGCAAAGGCTGAGATCGCGAGCTGTCTCGAAGAGCTGTTCGCGCCAAAAGCAATTATCGAGCGCAACGACGTGGCGGTAAGGAAGCGCGAATCGCTACCACTTATATCGGGAGTCCTGGCTGGCGAGGCACCCGAGGCTGTAATGGTGGAGATGAATGGCCTCCAGCTTTCCGCCGATCTGTTGCATGGCCAGAAAACAGGAATTTTCCTGGACCAGCGGGAGAATTACGTCGCGGCGGCGCGCTACGCCCATGGCCGGGCGCTGGATTGTTTCACGTCAACGGGAGGTTTCGCTCTGCACTTGGCTCCAAGGTGCGAATCGGTGGAAGCGGTGGACAGTTCAGAAGTAAGTTTAAAGATGGCCGAGCGAAACCGCGCGATCAATGGCATCAGCAACGTCGAACTCCGGGAAGCGGACGTGTTTGATTTGCTGGCAGGCTATGCATCGGCGCACCGGCGCTTCGACACGGTGGTTCTGGATCCTCCGGCTTTTGCAAAATCGAAAGGCAGCCTGGACGCGGCGCTGCGCGGATACAAGGAGATCAACCGGAGGGCGTTGCAACTGCTCACAAGCGGAGGTGTGCTGGTGACGTGCTCATGCTCGCAACATGTGAGCGAGGCGATGCTGCTCGAGATTGTGGCCGAGGCTTCCCTCGATACTCATCGAAAACTGCGTATTTTAGAACGCCGGACGCAGAGCCAAGACCATCCAATCCTGTTGACGGTCCCTGAGACGCTGTATCTAAAGTGCCTGGTCCTTCAATTGATGTAAGACAGAAGTGCTCTAAGGGCGGCTTGGTCACCAGTAAACGAACGACTCTTCTTCGCACACCAGCACGATCGGCGGACCGCCCGTGGAAATCTTGGCGGCGTGAGCCAGCACTTCTTTACCGCCATCCGAGTCCGCGCACCTGTTGAGCTCGTCCATGGTGGAAAAGTGCACTTCGGCAATTCGGTAAGCCATAACTTTCCCCTGCGGTGAACTCACTATTTTGGTTGCGACCAGCCGTGTCATTCCCTTGAGCTTTGATTCCGCGAGCGGAAGATGCTCCTCTTTGTAGGTCTTCTCGAAGGCTTCTTCATCCTGAGGCCGCGGATAGATGACTACGATCTTCACGCCGTGAGTTCCCATTGTTCTGAGTCTTCAACATCTTATCATTCCGAGTGCTTCCGGCCTATTTCTCGGTCGGCTCGGCAGGCTCCAAGTCCGCGCGTTTCCGCGCCAGATCGCGGAACACTTCGCCAAAGGCGGGAACGCTTTTGCGGAGCGTATCGAAATCGCCTTTGGGAATAAGCAGCACTTCCATGGCGGTGCGGGCCTGGATGGTGGCATTACGGGTCTTGTCGGAAAGGAGCGCCATCTCGCCGAAGTAATCGCCTGCGCGTAGCATGGCGACGGTTCTGGCGGCGCCGTTTTCTTCCTTGATCACGTCGCACTCACCTTGCTCGATCACATACACGCTGTCGCCGAGATCACCCTGGTGAAAAATAACGTCGCCTGGTTCGAAATGCTGGTTCTTGATGCCAGACTCCTGCTCGACGCGGGTTTGCGCGAGGTCCGGTGGAAAGAGGAGATGGACCAGCCAATCCATCGAAATGCGGACCTTGGGCTTGAGGCCGGGAATCTTCGCCAGGTAAATGCAGCGCCACAAAAACCAGGCGAGCCATCCCGAGATTTTGACGCCCAGGATCTGCGCCACGGCCGAGCCATGGCCTAGCGAACCCAGCGTGCCGAGGCCTTCGAATGCGAACAGCGACTGCTTCCCTCCTCGGATGGCGGCAGCGATATTGGCGGCGCAGGTAGTGGCTTCGCGCGTGGCATGCTGCGCAGTGGGCGGTACGCCTTTGCCGGAAACCGTTTTAATGGCAGCGCAATCGCCAAGCGCCCACACCTGGCCTTCGAAACTCTGAAGCTCGAGCGAGGTGTTGACCGTGAGTTTGCCTTTCTCCTTCGGGCAATCGAGCTTGGCGAGAACCGGGGGACCGGCGGAGGGAACCGTCGAGATGATGGTTTTACACGGAATCTCGATGCCGGACTTGAGAATGGCCTTTTCGGAGGTGGCCGCGACCAGACGATCGTTGAGAATGATCTCGACGCCGCGCTTGCGGAGGATCTTCTGCGCGAACAGTGCCAGCGGCTCGGCCATCTCCGGTAAGATTCGATCCCGCGAATGAACCAGCACCGCGCGAAAGTCCTCATGACGCAGCCGGATATAGTGCTTCTTGACGCTTCGCACGAAGTTGTTCAGCTCGGCGATGACTTCGACGCCCGAGAATCCGCCGCCGCCAACGACGAAGGTGAGCAACTTGCACCGCAGGCCGGCATCCTCCTCGACATCCGCCTCTTCGAGTACGTGAATGACGTGATTGCGGAGCGCCATGGCGTCGGCCAAGGTGCGGAAGGGCATCGCGTTTTCGAGCATGCCAGGCATGCCGTAGAAGTTCGTGATTTCTCCCAAGGCGATGACCAGGTAGTCGTAGGGAATCTTCTTTTGCCGAGGACGAAAGCCGGGGCTAACAGTGACCGCCTTGTTTTTCAAATCGACGTCCTCCACCTCGCGCATCACCAGGTTGGTTCGCGGGCATAGCCGGCGGATGGGGGAGACGACATCGGTCAAGCCGATAGATCCTGAAATTACCTCCGGAAGCATGGGTTGATAGACCCAATAGTTTTCGCGATTTATCAGGCAGATGTCGGCCTCTTCGGGCGTGAGGATGCGCTCCAGGCAGCGCGCGGTGTAGACGCCACCGAAGCCTCCGCCGAGAATGACGATCTGTTTCTTATTGGCGCTCATTGAGGATGCGTCCAGTGTGAAGTATATACTTCGGCAATTTCAACCGTAAAGATTAAGAGCACAGCGGCCCTCTAGGACGCAGCCATCAGCGCCCGAAATAACAGAAGGTCGCGATGCCTGGATAATGGTGAGCTTCTTCAACCGTCCAAACCAAATCACGGCTTCGGCCGTCGATCATCAGCTCGATCGCGGATTCGGCGACAAGGTGCTCACGCGGAAAACATTTGATAAAGATCGGCCCCCTGGTGGACTTGGCGAGCGCGAGCAATTGCTCGGTAGGTGCGGCCCGCTCCTGAAATTGAATTCGTTTCTTGGTCCAGATATAGCCGATGTTATGCACCAGCATCACGCCGCAGATGGCCGGGACAAGCCAGCGGTGTTGCAGCTTATAGCGATCGGCAGAGGCTGTGAGTGCGAATCCTACGATGATCGCGAGGCCGATGCTTGCAAGATAGGTCTGACGGCTTGGAATGCGCGACGAGTAGGTCAGAAAGCTGTACGGAATCAAGCTTAGACCCATCCAAAGCTAAGCCGATCGCCATGATTTGGCGGAACTGCGGCGGCTTCCAAACGAAGAGAGCGACGATCGCGACCAGTCCCCAGATCCACAACAGACGCCCGAAGTTGAACGGCCAGATCCACCAGAAAGGCGCGTGGAGCGAAAAGCTGCCGTCCTGAAAGCGAAATGAATGGGCGCGCGCGAGGAAAATCGAAATCGCTGCGGCGGCGCTGAACGCCAAGAACGGAATTAGAAAGAAAATTGCGCGCCAGGCGCGACAAAGGATGACGGGCAAAGCCAGCAGTGCGACCAGAATCACAGCGGATTCCTTCGAGAACAGCGCCAAGCAAAACGCAATCAACGAAGCCGCGTACCAAGGCAAGCCCAGGTCCTCGACGAATCGAACCCAACACAGGAACGAGAGAAGTCCAAAGAGGGCCAAAAGCAGTTCGGCGGAACTGGACAGCCACATAACCCCTTCCTGATGGCCCTCATACACGGCGAAGAAAGCGGCTGCGAATGCCGACACTCGATAGCCGAGCGGCTTCCAGGAGCCCAACGCGTAGACCAGCCCCGTGTTGACGACGTGAAGTCCGATCATCACGCAGTAATAGCCCGCGGGATGGATGTCCAAGACGCGATTCATGAGGTAGAAAAGGAGCCAGGTGGTCGCGCGCAGGCGAAAAATAGGATCGCCGAACATCATCGGCCAGCCGGAGACAGGGCCATAATGCTGGGCCAGAATGATGTTCGAATAGTCGTCTTCGATGAACGGCTGCCCAAGCGCGGGAAGGTAAGCTACGATCGCGAGCACGGCCAGCAACGCCAGCACGAACGGAAGGCGCATAGTGATCACTATAGTATCGCTGCAGGATCGGTCCGACTGACTGTAACCGTTCGGTAACCTTCCGTTCATTTTCCTCCCGGCGCGACTCCGAACAGATGGGCTACAATGCTTCCGTCAGGTGCCGCGCCGCGCTTCGCAGGTCACGCCGCGGTTTCGCTGATCTCGACGCGGCTATTCACGGTTTAACTCATGTCGACTTCCGCTCAGCCTCAGACTTCGCCAGCCAACATCGATCAGCTTTGCATCAACACCATTCGCACGCTGGCCATGGATGCCGTCCAAAAAGCGAATTCCGGACATCCCGGCACACCGATGGCGATGGCGCCGGTAGCTTACTGCCTGTGGCAGCAATTCCTGCGATTCGATCCTGACGATCCGATCTGGCCCAATCGCGACCGCTTCGTGCTCTCGATGGGCCACGCATCGATGCTGCTGTACTCGCTGCTTCACCTGAGCCAGGTGAAGGCCGTGAATCCGGAATACGAAACGCTAGGAAAACTGAGCGTGACACTCGATGACATCCGGAATTTCCGGCAACTCGAGAGCAAGTGCCCGGGCCACCCGGAGTATCGTTGGACCTCCGGAATTGAAACCACCACGGGCCCGTTGGGGCAAGGCGTGGCCACCAGTGTCGGCATGGCGATGGCGCGCAAATGGATGGCGCAGTACTTCAATCGGCCGGGATTCGAGATGATTGACTTCGATGTCTATGCCATGGCTGGAGACGGTTGCATGATGGAAGGCGTGAGCGGCGAGGCGGCGTCGCTGGCGGGCCATTTGAAGCTGTCCAATCTTTGCTGGATCTACGACAACAATCACATCACGATCGAGGGCAACACCGCTTTGGCTTTCACCGAAGATGTCGCTACGCGCTTCATCGGCTACGGCTGGAATGTGACGCGCGTGGGTGACGCCAACGATCAGGAGATGCTGTCGCGCGCATTTCGCGTGTTCCAGAACACCACCGATCGGCCGACGTTGATTATCGTCGATAGCCACATCGCTTACGGCGCTCCCAACAAGCAGGACACTAGCGCGGCGCATGGCGAGCCGCTGGGCGAAGAAGAGATCCGGCTTACCAAGCGAGCGTACGGGTGGCCCGAAGACGCGAAGTTTCTAGTGCCGGAGGGTGTACCCGAAAGATTTCAGGAGTTGCTCGGCCGCCGCGGGCATGGAATGCGCGAGGCCTGGATGGTGAAGTTCGCCGACTACAGCCGTGAGTATCCGGAATTGGCGGACCATCTGTACAAGATGCAGAAGCGCCAGCTTCCCGATGGTTGGGATGCGGATATTCCTTCGTTTCCCGCGGATCCCAAAGGATTGGCGGGCCGCGATGCTTCGGGCAAAGTGGAAAACGCGGTGGCCAAGCGCATTCCGTGGTTAATTGGCGGCGCAGCCGACCTGGCGCCATCCACCAAGACGCGACTCACGTTTGACGGCGTGGGCGACTTCGAGGCGGCCAGCTACAACGGGCGAAATCTTCACTTCGGAATTCGAGAACACGCCATGGGGTCGATTGTTAACGGGCTGGCGCTGTCTAAACTGCGGCCTTTCGGTTCCGGGTTCCTGATCTTCAGCGACTATATGCGCGCGCCCATTCGGCTGAGCGCGATTATGGAACTGCCGGTGATCTACATCTTCACGCACGATTCGATTGGCGTCGGTGAAGATGGCCCCACGCATCAGCCGGTGGAGCAACTGATTTCGCTGCGTGCGATCCCGGGCTTGATCACGCTGCGGCCGGGCGACGCCAACGAAGTCGCCGAGGCCTGGCGAATGATTCTACAGTTCCGCCACGAGCCGGTGTGCCTGATCCTGTCGCGCCAGAACATGCCTACTTTGGATCGAACGCGCTATGCGCCTGCGTCCGGGTTGGCCAAGGGCGCTTATGTGCTGGCGAGTGCGGCGGGTGGCGTCCCGGATGTGATTCTGATCGGCACGGGGAGCGAGGTTTCGCTGTGCGTGGATGCATACGAGAAGTTGACCGGGGAAGGAATAAAAGCGCGCGTGGTCAGCATGCCTTCCTGGGAGCTGTTCGAACATCAATCGCAGGAGTATCAGGACAGCGTTCTCCTGCCGGGCGTGAAGGCGCGCGTATCGGTGGAGCAGGCATCGACGGTCGGCTGGGATCGGTACGCGGGCCGCAAGATCGGCATGCACACCTTCGGCGCATCCGCGCCACTTAAGGAATTGCAGAAGAAGTTCGGTTTCACGCCGGACGCCGTAATAGCCGCCGCCAAAGAAGAGATTGCGAAAGCGCGGTAGAAAATATGCGAACCGTCATTGGCTCGGATCATGCCGGCTTCGAGATGAAGGGCACACTGGCGAAACATCTGCGTGACCTGGGTCATGAAGTCGTCGACGTCGGCACCAACAGCGCCGAGCCGGTGGATTATCCAGATTTCGCAGAAGCTGTAGGAAAAGCCGTTTTGAACGGTCGCGCGGATCGCGGCGTGCTGATCTGCGGAAGCGGGGTTGGCGCTTCAGTGGCGGCCAACAAGCTGCGCGGGATTCGAGCCGGCCTCTGTCACGATACTTATTCAGCGCACTAGGGAGTGGAGCACGACGATATGAATGTTCTGGTGCTGGGCGCGCGTGTGATTGGGCTTGCGATGGCACAGGAACTTGTGTCGGCGTATATGGCGGCGAAGTTCACCAACGAAGATCGGCACGTGCGCCGCATGAACAAGGTGAAGGCGATGGAGACGCGTTTCCAATCCTGAGAGAAGGCGGAGAAATACGATGAGCACCCTGACAACAACCACGCCGAAGACGACGAATCCGCTGAAGGAGCTCGCCAAATTCGGCCAGTCCGTGTGGCTGGATTACATCCGGCGCAATCTGATCACGAGCGGCGAGTTGAAGCGCTTGATTGATGAAGACGGATTGGGCGGAGTGACTTCGAATCCGGCCATCTTCGAAAAAGCGATCACCGGCAGCACGGACTACGCGGATGCGCTGCTGGAGTTGCAGAAGCGCAAGGATCTGGACGCCATGGGCATCTACGAGATTCTCGCGATCAAAGACATCCAGGATGCCGCGGACACGTTGCGCCCGGTTTATGACCGCACCAAGAAGCGCGATGGCTACGTCAGCCTCGAAGTTTCTCCATTTCTGGCGCGCGATACCGAAGGCACTATCAAGGATGCTCGACGGCTTTGGAAGGCGGTGAATCGGCCGAACCTGCTGGTGAAGATCCCGGCCACAGCCGAAGGAATTCCGGCCATCCAGCAATGCATCAGCGAGGGCATCAATATTAACGTGACGCTGCTGTTCGCGCAGGAAATGTACGAGAAGGTGGCGCGAGCTTACATCGCCGGGGTGAAAAAGTATGTAGCTGACGGCGGGGATCCGAGCCATGTCGCCAGTGTGGCCAGTTTCTTTATCAGCCGGATCGACAGCATGGTGGATGCAATAGTTAAAGGCCGGATCAAATCCACTTCCGATCCGAAGGAGCAGGCGCTGCTCCGCAGTCTACTGGGCAAAGTCGCGATCGCTAATGGAAAGCTCACTTACCAGCGCTACAAGGAGATCTTTGCCGAGGCCGAGTGGAAGGAACTAGCCAAAAAAGGCGCCCAGACGCAGCGCGTGCTGTGGGCCAGCACCAGTACCAAGGATCCGAGTTATTCGGACGTGCTGTACATCGAAGAGTTGATCGGGCCCGATACGGTGAACACCATCCCGCCGCAGACGCTGGAAGCATTTCGCGATCACGGCAAGCCGAAGCCGAGTCTCGAAGCCGACATCGATGCCGCGCACGACACCATGGACACGCTAGAAAAGGTCGGCATTTCGATGAAGAAGGTCACCGACGATCTGGTGACGCAAGCGGTGAAGCTCTTCGCTGAGCCATTCGACAAACTCTTGAACACCGTGGATGCGAAGTGCAAGTATGCATCACAGGCGGAAGTGGATGCGCAGACTTACACCCTGCCCGACCCGATCAATCAACAACTCACCGAAGCCATCGACGATTGGAAAATGGCTGGTAAGGTACGCCGCCTATGGGCGCGCGACGCCTCGCTGTGGACCGGCACGGACGAGAGTAACTGGATGGGCTGGCTCGGCATCACTGAAGACCAGCTCGCGCACAAGCAGCATCTGGAGGACATCGCGAAAGATGTGAAGTCGGCCGGGTTGAAGCATGCGCTGCTGCTCGGAATGGGCGGTTCCAGCCTGTGTCCGGAAGTCTTGAAGATGACCTTCGGCAAGACCGAAGGGTATCCGGAGCTCTTTGTGCTGGACTCCACAGATCCGGCGCAGGTAAAAGCGTTGGAGAACAAAGTCGACATCGCCAATACGATCTTCATTGTCTCCAGCAAATCCGGTTCAACACTGGAGCCGAACATCTTCAAACAATATTTCTTCGAGCGTGTGAAGCAGGTGGTGGGCGCCGACAAAGCCGGCAGCCGATTCATCGCCATCACCGATCCAGGATCGAAGTTCGAACAGGTGGCTCAGGCCGACGCGTTCCGGCATGTATTCCATGGCGTGCCGAGCATCGGCGGGCGCTACTCAGCGCTCTCGGATTTCGGCATGGTGCCCGCGTCGGTGATGGGCATCAACGCGCCGAAGTTTTTGGATCGCGCGGATGTGATGGCGATCGCCTGTTCATCCTGCCTGCCAGTGGAGAAGAATCCGGGCGTGATGCTGGGGCTGATTTTGGGCGTCGCGGCGAAAAACAAGCGCGATAAGGTCACGCTAATCACTTCGCCGGGCATTTGGGATTTCGGGGCGTGGCTGGAGCAGTTGCTCGCCGAATCGACCGGCAAGGACGGTAAGGGGCTGATCCCGGTGGACCGCGAAGCGCTGGGGGCGCCTGAAGTGTACGGCAACGATCGCGTGTTCGCCTACATTCGCCTGGAAAACGGCGCCGACCCGTCGCAGGACAAAGCTGTCGAGGCGATCGCCAAAGCTGGCCATCCAGTGGTGCGCATCGCCCTCGCCGATACTTACAACCTTGGCCAGGAAATGTTCCGATGGGAGATCGCAACCGCGGTGGCGGGATCGGTGATCGGCATCAATCCGTTCAATCAGCCCGACGTCGAAGCCAGCAAGATTGCCACGCGCAAGCTCACCGACGAATACGAGAAGACCGGATCGCTGCCGGCCGAATCGCCCATTCTTTCCGATAACGGCATCCAGTTGTTCACCGATGAAAAGAACGCCGCCGCGCTGGCATCCGCTGTGGGAAGTGACAAATCACTGGTGGGATATCTGCGTGCGCATCTGAAACGGCTGGGCGCGGGCGATTATTTCGCGCTGCTGGCGTACGTGCAGATGAACGAGCCGCATGAGAATACGCTGCGGAGCATGCGAATCGCGATCCGCGACAAGAAGCGCGTCGCCACGTGTCTCGGGTTCGGACCGCGCTTCCTGCATTCTACAGGTCAGGCCTACAAAGGCGGTCCCAACTCCGGTGTTTTTCTGCAAGTGACCTGTGACGACAAGAATGATCTGCCGGTGCCGGGGCAAAAATTCACTTTCGGTGTGGTCAAAGCTGCGCAAGCTCGCGGCGACTTCCAGGTTCTCGCGGAACGCAACCGCCGCGCGCTGCGAGTGCACCTCAAGGACGTGGACAAGGGGCTGACGGCTCTCGAATCCGCGACCAAGTTGGCGTTATCGTAGATGAATACGTGCTCGGAGCAAATGGTCGACCGGATCGTGGTGTCGACGCATGAGTAACGAAGAGGAGCAAACCCTATGCAGCTTGGAATGATCGGTCTAGGACGAATGGGAGGAAACATGGTGCGCCGTCTGATGCACGGCGGCCATCAGTGCGTAGTGTTCGACTTGAACCCAGACAACGTCAAGGCGCTTGCGGGCGAAGGAGCCACTGGCGCGAGTTCCATGGAGGAGTTTGTCAAGAAGCTGAGCAAGCCGCGCGCGGCCTGGGTGATGGTGCCGGCCGGCGCTGCCACGGAGACCACTGTGATGAAGCTGGCCGGGTCGATGGAACCGGGCGACACGATTATCGATGGCGGAAACTCGTACTTCAAGGACGACATCCGGCGGGCCAAAATCCTTAAGGATCAAGGCCTGCACTACCTGGACGTCGGCACCAGCGGCGGAGTGTGGGGTATTGAGCGCGGCTATTGCATGATGATTGGCGGATCGAAAGAATCGGCGACGCGCCTGGATCCCATCTTCAAGACGCTTGCTCCCGGGGTGGGCGACGTCGCACCGACTCCGGGACGCGAAGGCAAGAAGAGTACAGCGGAGCAGGGCTATTTATATTGCGGTCCATCGGGCGCCGGCCACTTCGTGAAGATGGTTCACAACGGGATCGAATATGGCCTGATGCAAGCCTACGCGGAAGGCTTCGACATCATGCGCAACGCCAACTTAAAGGACTTGCCGGAAGACCAGCGCTTCACTTTCGACCTGGCCGACGTTGCCGAGCTGTGGCGGCGCGGGAGTGTGGTGGGTTCGTGGCTGCTGGATCTGACGGCCATGGCGCTGACTGAAGATCCGAATCTATCGCGCTTCACCGGAACCGTGCAGGATTCGGGCGAGGGTCGCTGGACGATCATGGCGGCGATCGAAGAGGCGGTTCCGTGCGATGTGCTCTCTGCATCGCTCTTCACGCGCTTTCGCTCCCGGCAGGACCACACTTTCGCGGAAAAACTGTTGTCGGGAATGCGCAACAAGTTCGGCGGTCACGTGGAGCGCCCCAGCGGCGGTTAGGCCCCAAGAAATTCAGAAAGGTGAAAAATGCAGACCGCAGAAGACATCGCTGGAACGAGCAACCACACTGGTCCGGGACGCCCCGGCGATCCGTGCATCATGGTGATCTTTGGCGCCTCCGGCGATTTGACTAAGCGCAAGCTGATTCCGGCTCTCTACAATCTGGCGAAGGACAACCTGCTGTCCAAGGAATTCGCATTGGTGGGGATCGCGCGTAATGAGCTTACCAGCGAGCAGTTCCGCGACATGATCGGCAAGGAAATCGGCGAATACGCCACCACCAAGGTGGATGCAGATCTATGGCACTGGCTCGCTCGCCGTATTTACTACGTGGCCGGCGATTTTGATGATGCACCGGTATACGCCAAACTGCGCGACCTTTTGGTTCAAATCGACAAGGAGCATGGCACGCGGGGGAATTATTTTTATTACCTTGCCACGTCGCCGAGCTTCTTCGCGCCGATCGTAAAACAGTTAGGCGCGTCCGGGCTCGTCACGGAGGAAACCGGATGGAGGCGAGTGATCATCGAGAAACCCTTCGGCCGCAATTATGAATCGGCCGTGGCGCTGAACAAAGAGATCCGGCAGGTTCTCAATGAAAAGCAGATCTACCGCATCGATCATTACCTGGGGAAAGAGACGGTTCAAAATATATTGGTGTTCCGCTTTGCCAATGGCATCTTCGAACCCATATGGAACCGCCGCTATATCGACCACGTCCAGATCACAGTGTCGGAAACAGTGGGTGTGGAGCAGCGCGGAGGTTATTACGACAAGGCCGGAACGTTGCGCGACATGGTGCCAAATCATATCTTTCAGCTCATCTCGCTGACGGCGATGGAGCCGCCGATCTCGTTCGACGCAGACGTCGTGCGTGATGAACAGGCTAAGATTCTCAAAGCCATTCCGCCGCCGACCGACGAAGAGGTGCTGGTTCGCACCGTGCGCGGCCAGTATGGCGAGGGCGTACAGGACGGTGTGAAGGTGCCGGCTTATCGCGCCGAGCCGATGGTGGCTCCGGATTCCCGGACCGAAACGTTCGTCGCCATGAAGCTTTTCATCGATAACTGGCGCTGGGCGGACGTGCCGTTCTATCTGCGCACAGGCAAGCGTCTGCCTAAACGCGCGACGCAGATCGCGATTCAGTTCAAACGCGCGCCGTTCGTGCTTTTTCGAAAGACCGCGGTGGATCGGCTGGAGCCGAATCGCCTGGTGCTGCACCTGCAGCCCGATGAAGGCATCTCGCTTAGTTTTAGCGCCAAGGTTCCGGGTCCGGTGGTTCAGATCGGCGACGTGAATATGAATTTCAACTACACAGATTACTTCAACGCAACGCCGCAGACCGGGTACGAGCGCCTGCTGTACGATTGCATGCTGGGCGACGCGACATTGTTCCAGCGATCCGACATGGTGGAGACCGCATGGCACGTGGTCGCGCCGATTCTCGACGTTTGGGAAGCCCTGCCGCCGCGCAGGTTCCCCAACTATGCCTCCGGGACTTGGGGACCGCCCGAGGCCGATGAGTTGCTTGCAAAGGATCACCGGCACTGGAGCACGGCCGAATGATCCTGGCCGGAGATATCGGCGGAACGAATACGCGGCTGGCTTTTTTCGAAGGAACTCCCGACCGTCTCAACGCAGTTGCGATTGAAGTTTTTCCCAGCCGTGAACACAGAGGGCTGGCAGAGATCGCGGGGATTTTTCTAGACAAACACCATCAAACCGCACGCGCCGCCGTCTTCGGAATTGCCGGCGCGGTGGTGGACGGCCGTGTCGAGGCGACGAATCTGCCGTGGGTTGTAGACGCGCGGCATCTGGCCAGCGAACTGGGAATCGGCAAGGTGGAGCTAATCAACGATCTGCTGGCCAACGCGCACGGCATTGCATTGTTGGACGAAGTGGACTTCGTTCCGCTGAATCCGGGTTCGCCTAGCCCGACCGGGAATCGCGCGCTCATCTCCGCGGGAACGGGATTGGGCGAAGCCGGCTTGTTGGCCGTTCCGCCTGCGTATGAACCATTTCCTTCCGAAGGCGGCCATGCGGACTTCGCACCGCGCAACGAACTGGAGATAGAGCTGCTTCGTTACTTGATGGACCGCTTCGAGCATGTCAGCTACGAGCGCGTGCTCTCGGGCCCCGGGTTGCACAACATTTTTCAATTTCTTCGCGATTCCGGCCGGGGCGAAGAGCCTGTTTGGCTAGCCGAGCATATCGCCCAGGGTGATCCTTCAGCGGCCATCGCGACCTCAGCCCTGGAGGGAACCTCCGACATTTGTGTTCAAGCACTGGATATTTTTGTCTCGGTCTATGGCGCCGAAGCCGGTAACCTCGCCCTTAAGGTTGTCGCGACGGGCGGCATGTTCGTGGGCGGAGGAATCGCTCCGAAGATCATTCGAAAGCTCAGCAGCTCGACGTTCATCAAGGCGTTCAATGCGAAAGGCCGGATGAGTCAGCTGCTTCAAAATATCCCGGTGCGCGTGATTACAAATGATAAGACGGCGCTACTGGGGGCCGGACGAGTAGCGGCGCTTGCGCTGGCGGGCAAGCATTAACCAGTCAATACCGGAGGATCGGCGGACGGTTTGGCGCGCAACCCGGACCACTGTTCGCAAACGATGATTGAGTTGGCCGGATTGCGCGGCGAATACTTCAACGACGCCGGACCGATCAGTTTTTCGAGGTCGCTCGGGATCTGCGCGCGTAATTGCGAGAGGTCTTGCGATGCGGTGTACATGACGCCGCCCACCGAATAAGAATAAAAAATCGTATCGTCCTGAACTTCCGTGATGGTCGCATCGCCCAGGCGGCCATGGAGGTTGACAGTGAGACGGCGCCGCAACTCTTTGTCTTTCGGTTTGCGCCGGATTCGAAACAGGACCAGAAGTCCCAGGGCGATCAACGCCGCCGCGATCACCACCAGCACCACTACCGATGTTGATGCCTCGATACTTTGGGGCACGTTCTCTAGCGGCTCAGAACAACTGGTTGGTCGGCGACTTTCTTGTAATCGTTCAAGAATTGAGCTAGGCCGATATCCGTGAGCGGATGATTGAACAGCATGTCCAAGACTTTGAAGGGCATGGTGCCGATGTGCGCGCCGGCCTTCGCTGACTCGATCACGTGGGTCGGGGAACGGAGCGAAGCCGCCAGGATCTGCGTCGGGAATCCGTAGTTTCGGTAGATGGTCACGATCTCACGAATCAGATTCATTCCATCCCATCCGATGTCGTCGATCCGGCCGATGAACGGGCTAACAATGTAGGCTCCAGCCTTGGCTGCGAGCAGCGCCTGGCCCGCCGAAAAGCAAAGCGTGACGTTGACGCGGATGCCCTCCTGACTTAAAGTGGAGCAAGCTTTGATCCCATCGCGCGTCAGGGGCACTTTGACGACGACGTTCTCATGCATCTGGGCAAGCTGACGCCCTTCGCCTAGCATTCCGTCGGTGGTAGTGGATATCACTTCGGCGCTGACATCGCCATCGACGATCTCGCAGATCTTGTTGATCTGTTCCGCCGTCGTGGTTCCTTCCCTGGCGATGAGCGTCGGATTGGTGGTGACACCATTCACGATGCCCCAATCGACGCCCTTTCGCAGCTCTTCCAAATTCGCTGTATCCAAGAAAAACTTCATAATCTATCCTTCTGCGATGACGGTGTTTTCGAGAATACCGACACCTTCAATATCAATGCGGATGTTCGACCCTGGTTGGAGCGGCCCGACACCGGACGGAGTGCCTGTGGCGATCAGATCACCCGGCTCCAGCGTCATAAAGGCACTTACGTACTCGATTATAACATTCAGGTCGAACAGCATATCCGTTATCGGCGCGTCCTGTTTCTTCTCTCCGTCGAGAAAAGTGCGGACACGCAGGTTCTTGAGCTCAACCTCTTCGCGCGGAACGATACAGGGGCCGACGGCGCAAAAGGTATCGAACCCTTTTCCCCGCGTCCATTGCGCATCTTTCCGCTGGAAATCGCGCGCCGAAACATCGTTGACGCAGGTGTAGCCGAGGATATAAGCAGGCGAATCCGAACGTTTCACGTGACGAGCGCGCTTGCCGATGACGACGCCCAGTTCGCCTTCGTAGTCGACGCGTTCCGACGCTTTCGGAAGGACGATCGCGCCGCCGGAGCCAATCAAAGACGACGGAGGCTTGAGGAAAATCAGCGGCTCGGTCGGCGCCGGGTTGTTGAATTCCTTCGCGTGGTCGGCGTAGTTGCGGCCCACACACACGATTTTGGAGGGTGCGGAGGGCGGAAGCAGCCTCGCTCCGGCGGGTAACTTCGATAGATCGCCGCGACGTACGTCCGGATCGGAATCGGTTGCGGTCGGAAGAGTTTTTGGATTCAGAGTATAACGAATTGTTTTCATGGCGCGATAATTTCGACGGGCTGTGATGGTTCGCTGACGTTACCAGTTTGGTCAGCGGCCGTGACCCTATATCTATAATGTTTCCCAGTTTCAATCTTACGATCCGAGTAGACGGGTCCTTCCAGGCCCTCCGCGATTCTGATGAACGGTCCATTCTCTTCGGAGCGGTAAACCTGGTAATCTTTGAAATCGGGTTCGGTGTTCCGGTTCCAGGCCAGTTCGATGGCACCGATGCCTGTCGACGCGGTAAGTCCGGAGGGCACAGCCGGTGGAAACCGATCTTGCGGAGTGATAGCCTTGGGTCCGGCGGCATCGCTTTCCGTTTTTTCGTGAATCCCTTGGACGTAGTATTCGTAAGGTTTTCCGTACTCGGCCGAAGTATCCACGTATTCAGGCTTGTCCGTGGTCGCGAGTAGCGCGGGCTCTTTCTCCTGATCGGTTTTCCGGAAGATGTGAAAGCTGTTCTCGTTCGGCGCGTTCCAGGTGAGACGCACGCCATCGGGCGATCCCTGGGCCTGGAAATCGGACGGCTGCGCCAGAGGCGTTTCGACATTCAAAGGGAAGACATTCGACCACTCCGACAGGCGGCCTCGGCTGTTTCCCACTCGTACGGCAGCGAGAATTTCCTTTCCGATGAACTCCTGTGCGGAGATTTCCTTATGGACCGCTCCGGGTTGGGAAGGCGCTGGAATATCGATCCGTTTCGCATCGGCGGCCCATTTGTCGCGATTGAATCCGCCGGTCGGGTTAACGCCGACCCGCAAATCCACGCTGCCTACGGCACGCAGCGCAAGTCCATCAGTAGTCAACGCTGGAATGTTGAAGTAGATTGCGATCTTGTCGCCTCTTTCGATGGCCACCAAATCGGTGATTTTCGTTGGAATGTTGAGCGCGGGATACAGCGGCTCACCGATCGACCCGCAGCCGGCGACAAGCACACAACCGGCGGCCCAAAGGAGTGTAGCGAGTACGCGCATCGGCTAGAGGATGTAACGGCTCAAGTCTTGATCCTTCACGATCTCGGCTAATTGCTTGCGTACATAGACAGCATCGATCTTCACATTTTTCTTCTTGAGATCCGGTCCGGCGAAGGAAATTTCTTCGAGCAACTTTTCCATGATGGTATGAAGGCGCCGCGCGCCGATATTCTCGGACATTTCGTTGACGCGCGCCGCGAAACGGGAGATCTCCTCGACAGCATCATCGGTGAAGGTAAGCTTAATGCCTTCGGTATCGAGCAGGGCCGTGTATTGCTTGACCAGCGCGTTTTTTGGCTCTCGGAGAATGCGAATGAAGTCGGCTTCGGAGAGCGACTTCAGCTCCACACGGATGGGAAACCGGCCCTGCAGCTCGGGAATGAGGTCGGAGGGCTTGGAAACATGAAACGCGCCCGCGGCCATGAAAAGAATATGATCGGTGCGCACGAAACCGTGACGCGTATTGACGGTGGTGCCTTCAACGATGGGCAGAATATCGCGCTGCACGCCCTCGCGGCTGACATCCGGGCCGTGTCCCGACTCGCGGCCGGCGATCTTATCGATTTCATCCAGGAAGATAATGCCGTTGCGCTCTACCCGATCCAGCGCCACGCGCGTGACCTGATCCATGTCGATCAGCTTTTGCTCTTCTTCCTGCACCAGGTATTCCGCGGCTTCGGCCACGCGCATTTTTCGTTTGCGGACACGCTGGCCGAACAAGCCCGGCAAGACGTCTTTCAGGTTGACATCCATCTCCTCGAGTCCCGCGCTGGTGCTGATTTCGAACGTCGGCCCACGCTCGCGAACATCGATCTCAACCAGCCGGTCGTCCAACTTGCCGGCGCGCAACTTTTCGCGCAGTTTTTCCCGCGTGCGCTCTGCACTTTCGGAAGTCTCGGGCTGCGGCGGCATCAACAGATCCAGCAGCCGCTCCTCCGCGTTCTTCTCGGCGCGATCGGCTACCTCTTCCAGGCGCTCCTCGCGCACCATGTCGATAGCGATGTCCACCAGATCCCGGATCATGGCTTCAACATCGCGGCCGACATATCCCACTTCAGTGAATTTGCTGGCCTCGACCTTTAAGAACGGCGAGTTGGCGAGCTTGGCGAGACGCCGCGCGATCTCCGTCTTTCCGACGCCGGTCGGCCCGATCATGAGAATATTCTTGGGCATCACTTCATCGGCCAGGTCGGGTTCCAGTTTCTGGCGGCGAATCCGGTTGCGTAGCGCGATAGCCACCGCGCGCTTGGCGTCGGCTTGACCAATAACGTATTTATCGAGCTCCTGAACGATCTCGCGCGGGGTCAGCTCGTCGAGCAGTGGCGTTTCATCCAGGGCTTGGCCGGGCAGGTAAATCACCATTTACCCCAGTTCCTCATAGGCGATGGTTTCGTTGGTGTAGATGCAGATCTGGCCTGCGATCTTCATTGCTTTTTCTGCAATTTCTTTCGCTCCCAGTTTAGTATTTTCGATCAGCGCCGTGGCCGCGGCCTTAGCAAAGGGACCGCCGGAGCCGATGGAAGCGACGTCGTTATCGGGTTCAATCACGTCGCCAGTGCCGCTGACGATGTAGGTGTTGGACGGGTCGGCCACCAGAAGCAGCGCCTCCAGATGCCGGAGCACGCGGTCCGTCCGCCACTCTTTGGCGAGCTCCACCACGGCGCGCGGAAGGTTGCCGTTAAACTGCTCGAGCTTCGATTCGAATCGTGCGAACAGCGCGAATGCATCGGCGGTGGATCCGGCGAATCCGGCGAGGATCTTGTCGTTATAAAGACGCCGCAATTTCTTAGCGGACGACTTCAGAACTTCCTGGCCGATCGTAACTTGCCCATCTCCCGCCATGACAACTTTCTTGTCGCGCCGGACGCACAGGATGGTGGTGGAACGTATCTTTACTTTCTCTCTCATCTTCTTTCGTCATTATCGGTTCGCCGCCAGCGTGAGCTAGCATCTGCAAACCCCATGGTACAACCATTGTATGCCGTCCTATGTGGTCGAAACTCCACAGCGCCGCTATCCGATCGTAGTCGAGCGCGGCGGCCTTTCGAAGCTAGGCGAGCATATCCCCGCGCGCGCGGGCAAGCTGTTTTTCATCACCACTGAAGACGTCTGGCAGCTACACGGGCCCAAGCTGCGGCGTGGCATCGGCAACCTTGCGCACGAAGTTCTGTTCTTTTGCGGCGGCGAAACTCGCAAGCGGCTGGCGGAAGTGGAAGCGCTGGCCGAGCAGATCGTGGAGAAAGGAGCGGACCGTGCTAGCGTGGTGATCGCATTTGGAGGCGGTATCGTTACCGATGTCGCTGGATTTCTGGCCGCGATCTTCATGCGCGGCATTCCCGTGATCCAGATTCCGACCACGCTGTTGGCGCAAGTGGACGCGGCCATCGGTGGAAAGACCGGGGTAAATCTGAAGGCCGGGAAAAACCTGGTTGGTAGTTTTCACCAACCGCTCGCGGTGTTAATCGACCCCGCAGTGCTCGATACGTTGCCGGAGCGTGAGTACCGCGCTGGTCTGTTCGAGATCATCAAGCACGGCGTGATCGCCGATCCGGACCTGTTCTGGCTGATGCGCCGGGAGCCGCGACGCGTGATGTCGCATGCTCCAGAGGTTGTGGATCGCATGATTTGCGATTCGGTGCGGATCAAAGCGGAAGTGGTATCCGGGGACGAAAAAGAGGAGGATCGCCGGCGCATCCTGAACTTCGGTCATACCTTTGGGCACGCGCTCGAAGCGGAAACAGGCTATTCCCGGTTCTTGCACGGCGAGGCAGTGGCGTGGGGAATGAAAGCCGCGGCGCTGCTGGGCGAAAAGGAACGGATGTTGGCCGCCGCGGACAAGCAAGAGATTCTACAATGCGTGGACTCCTACGGCCCATTTCCGGCACTCAACGGTATCGATCCTGCGCACCTGGCCGGGCGCCTTAAGAGTGACAAAAAGACTATGAACGGAAAGATTCATTTCGTCCTGCCGGAGCGCATCGGCGCAGTGAAGATCACGTCCAACGTCGAAGAGCGGCTGGTTTTAGCGGCCATCGAGGAAGCGCTCGCTTGCTGACTCAGGGAAAAACCGGCCCGGTACACGCCGGCCTGGGACAAACAGGCCAAGGTACCACGCCGGCAGGCACTACAGACGAGCAACAGGCGGCCACTTGGGTACGCGGCATGTTCGGGCGTATCGCGCCCCGCTACGACCTGCTTAATCATCTGCTCTCGCTCAACATCGATCGCTATTGGCGAGCACGAACGGTAAGGAGAGTCTCCGAGGTTCTTGGCAGGCCTGGCGCGCGCGTGCTCGATCTATGCTGCGGCACCGGTGATCTGATGATCTCGCTTCAGGCGCGAAGCAGCGCGATGGTGTACGGGAGCGATTTCTGTCATCCGATGCTGATAGCTGCTCATCACAAGGTGGAGCAGCGGCGCCTGCGCTCAGCTTTGTTCGAGGCCGACGCTCTCACTCTTCCGGTTGCCGACGCATCCGTCGATCTCATCACCATGGCCTTCGGATTCCGAAATCTCGCCAACTATCAACATGGCCTCAGCGAACTCATGCGGGTCTTGAAGCCGGGTGGCCTGGTGGCGATTCTCGAGTTCTCCACTCCGCCAAATCCAGTGTTATCGCGGCTGTACGATTACTACTCGCGCGCGATCCTGCCGGTGATCGGCGGATGGATTTCGGGATCGAAGGAAGCGTACTCCTATCTGCCGGAATCGGTTAGGAAGTTTCCAAGCGCCGAGGAGCTAGCGGATCAGATGCGCGGCGCGGGCTTCATCAATGTCCGTTTTGAGACGATGACGGCCGGGATTGTCGCGCTGCACCTCGGCCAGAGGCCGGGATGACTTGTCCGGGCTCGCGCTAGCGGACGGGCTCAACTGTCTTACTGTAATCGCGGCCAGCGTCAGCGTGAGACCGATCATGATTACCACCGAAACCCAGGCGACGGCGTTGTAAATCCGCGAGTTGGTCCACTCTTTCATGAGGCCTTTTTTGTTGATCAACAGCACCATATAGATCAACACGAAGGGCAGCAAGACGCCGTTGAGCACCTGTGACCAAAGAATCATTTTTACTAGAGGAAAACCCGGCCACAAAGTCACTCCCGCGCCGAGAACTACCAGTAGGGTGTAAAGCCAGTAGAATTCGGGCGCTTCATGGAAGCGCTTGTCCACGCCGGACTCAAAGCCGAGGCCTTCGCAAACCGTGAACACCGTAGAGAGCGGAAGAATGCAGGCCGCAAAAAACGATGCGTTGAAGAGGCCGGCGCTGAACAGCAGGTAAGCATATTGACCGAACGGTTTCAGCCCCAGCGCAGCGTCCTTGGCCGTTTCGATATCCTTCGGGCCGTGCTCCCAAATCGCCGCGGCGCACGAAACAATGATGAAGAACGCCACCACGTCGGTCAAGATGCAGCCCACAATGACCTCGATCCTTGACTGCACATATTCTTTCGCCGTAATGCCCTTCTCGACGATGGCGGACTGCAAATAGAACTGCATCCAAGGCGCAATAGAAGTGCCTACCATGCCGATCAGCATGACCACGTAGTCGGTGTCGAGCATGAGAATGGGTTTAACGCTACTGATGGCCGCTTGCTTCCAGTCTGGCTTGAGCAAAAAAGCGGAGAAAATGTAGGTCACGTAGAGGAAACATGCCACCAGGAAGACTTTTTCCACGCTGCGATAATTGCCCCGCACGATCAGCAGCCAAACTGCGACGGCGCAAATCGGAACGGAGATGTAGCGGCTCACCTGGAACAATTCGAGCGAGGTGGCGATGCCGGCAAATTCCGCGATGACGTTGGTGAAATTGGTCAGCACCAGGGCGATCATCAGGAAAAACGTGGTTCGCAGGCCGAATTCTTCACGAATCAGATCGGAGAGGCCTTTACCCGTCACCGCCCCCATTCGGGAGCTCATTTCCTGCGTGACAATGAGCAAAAGCGTAATCGGGATCAAGGTCCAGAGCGGAAGGTACCCATATTTAGCGCCCGCCTGCGAGTACGTGAGGATGCCGCCCGAATCGTTATCGACGTTGGCGGTGATAAGGCCGGGGCCAACTACGGACAGGAAGATCGCGATTTGATAACGAAATCGTTTCAGCAATTGAGTCCTCTTCCCTGGGCGGCTCCCGGTCCGTCATTTGTGCCTCAACAACGAAATCACTTCATCGGCCGTGATGGCGCCGGCCAATTTGCCGCTCGCGTCCACCACGGGTAAAGCAACCAGATTGTACTTGTCGAAAGTCTCGGTGATGCGGTCCTGTTTTTCCTCGAGATCCACCGAAATCAGGTTTTCGGTTGCCAAATCCTTCAAGGGCGTAGCCCCCGGCGCGGTAAATAGCCGGGCCAGTGGAACGGAAGCCTTGAGGTGTTCCTCCTGGTCGACCAAAAACAAAGTGTTCAGTTTTTCGAGGACCTCCTCGTGAAATTTCAATGCCTCCATCGCATCGGCGACTGTAGCATTTTCCGGCAGAGCGACGAATTCGGTGTTCATCAATCCGCCCGCCGAATCCTCCTTGTATTCCAGCAGCTCCTGGACTTCGGTCTTCGGCTCCGGCTCCATCTCTTCGAGGATTTCTTCGGAAGTCTGCTGGCCCAGTTCGGCCAGAACGTCGGCAGCTTCGTGGGGCGCCATATCCTCCACGATGTCGGCGGCTTTTTCGGGTTCCAGAGATTCCAGGATGCTGGCTTGGATTTCCGGCTCGACTTCCGAAAGAGTGTCGGCCGCCACTTCGCTGTCGATGGTCTCGAAGATGGCTTCGCGGTCATCGGGAGTGAGGTCTTCGACAATGTCCGCCAGATCGGCGGGATGCATCTGCTCCAGGAGTTTGTTGCTGATGTTCAGCCGCAACCGGCGCTGCGGATCAGCTTCGATGATGCTGCAATGTTCCCAACGGATGAAGTGCGGCGGTATGACACCCTGGAGACGCCGGACCAGGCGCGGTGGCAGCACGCCTTGGACCAGCCGCCGGAAAATGCTTCGCAGACCGATATCCACTTCGGCGATCAGCAAGTTATTTGTCCCGTTGTCCTGTTGGATCTTGAAGGTGATATCGGTGACGCGGACAACTTTGCGGCCTTCGGCATCAATGATCTGCTGATCGAGCAGATCGCGGACCAGCCGCAGCATGTACTCGTCGGAATGATACGGCGTGAGAAGCTCGTCTTTTAGATGGATTCCGTCCAAGGAGACCGAACGAACCTGGTCGTGCCGGATCGTGAGCCACGCCCAGCCTCCACCCAGAAGGAAACGGTCGACACGGGAAGGATGGATGAGAGGAACGATCGCGGCGTCTTTCACGACGCCTAGTGTGCGCCCCTTCAGGTCATAGACCTTGAGGCCCAGCAGTTCGGTAAGAAAGAGGATCTCATCCGCCATCGAGAATCGCCCAAGCCCATAGATTGATGGTAGAGCGCTCGCCACGATTCTCGCGCGAAGCGGTCCGCTTTCGAATACGCTCTACATGATCGTACTACTCAATTTCTACTATGCCGCAAAGCCGGCGCGCGCCGCAACAAAAAAATGCTCAGCCATGCGCCTAGGGACGCTAGAATTGCCGATGTGGACCTCAAGCGAGTAACCGGCTGTTTGCTGTCGGCGGCCGAAAATGTCCTAGCTATTCAGACGAGCTTGCGCGAAGACGATTTTCACAAGATCGAAATACGACAGCTCCCCGCCGAACCCGGCACGCGGCGCGAGCAAGGACCGCTCCGCAATGGCGAAGTGAACCTGGCAAGGTCCCAACCCCCGTTTCTGACTGAGATGGTTCTCTCCGTTTACCACCGGACAGGCGATCGCCAATTGGCGCTAAGACCGCTGTAGCTGCACGCTCGGTGACAGTTTCCGGCCGCTATGTGGTCAGACTCTGTAATGCTTTCAGCCGCTCGAGCAGATTGGAGATTTCGGCCTTGCGCACCGGTTTCCGAAGAAAGCCGGAACAGCCGGAGGCGGATGCGCTGCGGATCTGAGTTCCGATGTCATCCGCGGAGAGCACCACCATCGGCGTGCGCGCATTCCCAGTCTCGGTCTCCCAATCGCGGATCGCTCGAATAGCGGAATATCCGTCGGTCCCAGGCATGTGGACATCCATGAAGACCACATCGAAGCGGCGGCGCTTTACCATCTCAATTGCTTCGCTGCCGTCAGAGGCACGCCATAGACGCTCGTCCTTAAGCAGAAGCTCGGCGAGCACGTGGCTCTCGTCACAGTCTTCCACCACCAGGACATTCAGCATGTTCCGTGCATCATTTCGCCGCGGCAGGCACTCCCGTGAAACGCTCTCTCGCCGCAATGGCAGAGAAATCGCCAAACTGGCCGGGCCCCCGACGCTCGGTGTGATTTTGATAGCTCCTTTCCGCGCGCGAATCCACCTTCCGGCAACCATGGCGTTGACCGCAGTTAGTATATGCTTGGCGCCGTCGAGGTTGACTTGGGCGGTATCTGTATTCAGCCAATCGACCAGCTGATGGATCGTTCCGGGATCGGCCAGCGTCAACCCGATGACCATTCCTTTTTGGTCCGCTATGAGTGAAACCTGTACTTCACCTTCGGGACTTAACTTTAGCGCCGAATCCAAGAGGCGCGTCAGCATTTGTTCGATCGTCCCCCGATCGTCGGAGACCATGATAGGCTCGGCGTTGGGTGTCTCTAAGACCAGCCTGCTGAGCGTTTCGGAGGTTGCCGATAAGTTCACCAGTTCGATGATGTCCTCCAAGGCGATTTGAAGGTCGAACTCTTCCGGAGCGCCGGGAGCTTGCGCTGGATCGGAAAAAAGCGCTTGAACGTCATCGATCGACCGCAGCAGACGGTCCGCGCTGGCCCGGCAGAGGTCCACACTCTCCTGCTCACCGGCGTCGCGGGTTTCATCGACACGCATCTCCATCAGGCCCACAATTGAGTGCATAGCATTACGGGCTTCGTTAGAGAGATATCCGAGTAGGTTTATAATATTCTGATTTGTCATAAAGGTTTTCTCAGGGAATTAGCTCCTCCGGCCCTCCCGGGCTGGGCTGACCGAAAAATACTCGACAAAACGGCGAACCACATTGGAATTCTTTTGAATACGTTTGCTGCCCAGCATATCATCGGCGATGCGATCAATCTGTTTGGCGAGCCGCGACGATCCTTCGAGAGCGATACCTTGCTGCACCGCGTCTGAAATCTCCGGTGCGGCGTCGGGTAACAGATAGCGAACCGGAAGCTGAATGATGCGCTCAATATCCCTCAGCGAGAAGGCGCTTCTGCGCTCCACGCGATTAAGAACAACCACGACCTTATCCGCCACATGGAGGTCGCGCAGCCAGTTGGATTTACGGAGCGCCACATGCAGCGCCCCGACATCGGGAGTGCAGACCAGGAGAATCTTCTCGGCCCGAAGGAGTGTTTCGCATTCATAGTCTTCTAGAGTGCCCGGCAGATCAACCGCTACCAGCGGATATTGGCGCACCGCGAAATCGAGCAGCGTGGTGAAACGATGGGTCGGGACCTGCTGCGAGTACTCCAGCGGTCCCGATCCGAGAACGTGCAGTGGGCCGCGCTGGCAAACCAGGTTCGCCCATAGACCGGGTTCAAGACGGTCGGCCTGCTGGAGAGCATCCACAATCGTGTGGGCACCCTCAATCTTGAGCAGAAACGACATGATACCGAGCCGGATATCGAAGTCCAGCAACAGGGCCGGCTCCTGGGCCTGGCGTGCTACAGCCGCGGTCACATAGGTCGCTACGGTGGTCGCTCCGCATCCGGGTTTGGCCGGCACGAACGCGTACAGGTCCCCCAAGACCTCTTCCGCCTTGGTCAATTGAGCGACCGCGCGGTTGACGCTCTGAAGAATACCTAATGTTGTGAATTCCAGGAGCACATCCCGAACGCCGGCCTGCATAAGCGCTAGCAATTCGTCCCGGCTGGTACCCGAGTTCAACGCAATGGAGGCCACTTGCGACCGTCCGCAGACCATCGAGGCGACCGCCATAGCCCGGCGCGCATCGCTGAAGTCGATGACTAATACACATTGCTCCGCCACCCCTAGGGTGCGCAACTTGGTCGTCTCGTCGTAGTTGAGATTCCAGGTCTCGTCTCGCTGGACGCGGCTATCTAAGACCTCATGCACTTCACGCAAGAAGCTTTCTTCGGATGAAACGATTGCTAAGATCAATTCTTCCCCCCAGGTCGCCCGTCGACCGCATAATAAGAACTCATCGGACTGGCTCGAAGGGAAATGAGCGCCTGATTAAATCTTTCTCGGCTCGGGCCGATAACCTACCCATGACGGAACGAAGCTCCCCGGTCCGTGCCAGCCAATCGGTGTCAACCCGGTGCCTGGCGGCGAAGGTGCTGGTAGTGGACGATGACCAGGATTTTCGGGCTGTGGCGCGCAAAATATTGGAACGGGCTGGAATGGAGGTCATTGAGGCCGAAGACGGCCGCCGGTGCGTCCAGTTGATTTCGTCGCTGCATGTGGATGCCATCATCGTGGACATGGTCATGCCCCACCAGGATGGGATTGCCACTATTTGTCTTCTCAAGGATCGTTTCCCGCAAGCCAAGATCGTGGCCATATCCGGCGTGCAGGAGTCGTCTCTTTACCTGGGGGTTTCCGCACAGCTCGGGGCCAGCGCGATCTTGCATAAATCCGATGTAGGCAGCCTGGCAGAGCTGGTCCTTCGTCTCTTGGACAACTAGGCCCATGCTCCGCCTAAAAAAGTGGCGAGACCTTTCTCTTCGGGCGAAGGGGGTCTGCGTGGTGGCGATCCCAGCCGCCACGACAGTAGCGATTGCATGCTTGTCTTATGCTCTCGGCGGCCGGGCGACGACGGCTGAAGCGTGGGTCAATCACACCCGCCAGGCCTGCGAAGAGATCCAGAGAATGGAGACACTCGAGGCCGAAGCGACCGCGGAGATTCGAGCCTATTTCATCACCGGCGACGACGGCTTCAACCTGCGCCTGGGAGAGATCTTCTCCAGTTTCGACTCCGCACGGGAGAAGTTGGTCACTCTGACCGCGGACCGTCCCGCGCAGCAGAAACGCCTCGCCCAAATCGCCCGGATGGCGCGCTCCCGCCCAGAGCGGATCTTCGGCACCACCGCCCTTTCCCATTCCAACCCTTTGCCGGCGAACGAGCTGCATGCTGCCGTACTGGCCGCCGATCAACAGCGCCGCCAGATGGAGACTGTAATTGAAGCCATGTTGGAAGAAGAAAAGCGTGTCATGGACGACCGTTTGAGTCGTGCTGCCCTCCTGCGCGCCGAAATTCAGATGATTTCCGCGATCTGCGTTATTTTCGGCGTAGTCGGTGGAGTGGTTATCTCCATCCTCTTTGCCTCCGGCATCACCTTCCGGATTGAAAAACTTAAGGAAAACGTGGCCAAGCTCGCCACGGGCGGCCTTTTGGATCCGATGCCCGAGGGTCGCGACGAAATTGGGGCGCTTACGCAAGACGTGTCCCGAGCGTCCGAGATTCTTCGGCACGCCTTGCACGGCGTTGCACGGGCAGATTCGTCCGGCCGCCATTTGTCGTTTAACCGGACTTACGCGGTACTGACCGGACTCTCGGAGTTGGACCCGGCCGGCAGCGTGATCGAGACTATACACCCGCTGGATCGGGCCAGTGTGGGTGAAGCTATCGAAGACATGTTCACTCGCGGCCGCGGCGAGACCGAGGCGCGAATCATGCTCCTGGATGGTTCGGTGTCGGATGCCTCGATTACCTTCCTGCCCGCGGGAGGTGGCCGGAGCGGCGGATTTTTTGTGTTTCTTCGCGATATCAGCTTCCAAAAGGAAACCGAAGCGGAACTCATCCGCGCCAAAGATACGGCCGTCGCGGCTAACGCAGCCAAAAGTAATTTCCTCGCTAAAATCAGCCACGACATTCGCACGCCACTGAACGCGATTCTGGGCGCGGCCGATCTGCTCTCAGGCACCTCGCTCGACTCTGACCAGGCGGATTATGTCGACATGTTCCAGCGCAACTGCCGGAGGCTGGTGGCGCTCATCAACGACTTTCTCGACTTCGGCCGAATCGAAGCCGGCGCCCTGAGAGTGGACAAGGCCCCTTATAAGGTCCGCCAAGCGGTGTACGACGCGGTGCACACTTTCGCCGAAACGGCGGCCCGCCAGCAGGTTGATCTCAGGCTCGAAATTGCCGAGAATGTTCCCGACTGGCAGCTCGGCGATCCGCTGCGTCTTCAGCAGGTGTTGATGAACCTGGTGAGCAACGCTCTCAAGTTCACCACTCGCGGCCGGGTGGACGTTCGGGGGCTTGTGACCGCCAGCGAGGGCGGCGGCCAACTTCGCTTCGAGGTCTCAGATACCGGGCCGGGGATTCGTTCCGAGGATCAGGAGAAGATCTTTTCGCCGTTTACACAATTGCCGAACCAAGACCTGACCGCGCTGCCAGGCAGTGGTTTAGGCCTCACCATTTGCCGCGAACTGGTCGAGCTCATGGGCGGCCAAATCGGCGTGACCGGCGAGCTGGGCTCTGGAAGCACATTTTATTTCACGGTTCCGCTGGTGGCGGCCGGGCCGGGGGCATCGACGCCGGCTGCGGCGCGAGTTCCCCGCCTTTCGCCAATCTCTGTCAGCGTGCGTCTGCTGGTGGCCGAGGACGGAGAAGACAACCGGTCCCTACTGCAGTATTTCTTGCGGGGCGAGCCAGTCACCGTTCAGTTCGCCGAAAACGGCCAGGCGGCCGTCGATTTGGTGGTCGGAGGCGCCGAATTCGACCTGATCCTGATGGACCTGGACATGCCGGTCTTAGATGGCTATGCGGCCACCAGAAAAATTCGGGAATGGCAAGCCTCCCAAGGAATTCGCCCGACGCCCATTATCGCCCTGTCGGCCCACGCTCTTGAAGAGCTGGTACACGCCAGCCTGGAAGCGGGCTGCAACGCGCACCTCTCAAAGCCGGTCGAGCGCAGCGTCTTAATCGACACTCTCTACCGCTACACCGTCTCAGGCGAGGCCGTCAAACCGATCGAAGCGGTAGAGACGGCCGGTGAAGAGCTTGATCCTGAAATCGCGGCGATGGTTCCACAATATCTCGCCTCCAAGTGGAGGCAGATGGAAGAGGCGCAGGGACGCCTGTTAGAGCACGATTTGGAGCCGGTCCGGCGCTTTGGCCACAATCTCCGGGGCACCGGCCGGGGCTATGGATTTCCGCCCCTGGAAGAGATCGGCAAAGACCTGGAGGCCGCGGCCACTGCCCGCGAAGAGGCGCGCATAGCTGAGCAACTGGAACGCTTGCGCCAGTTCTTGGACCGGGAATCCGTGGCAGTTTAGCAATTCACAGCGATCACCGCGAAATACCCAGCTTTTTCATCTTCGACCGCGCGCCGAAGACCAGTATGACTGCGGGACGCTGGATGGCGGTAATGGGATGCGCGGCAACGGGCATTGACAGGTTCTGCAGGCCAATGCACGCCGGAAAGCCTAGAAAAGTTCGCCGATTTCCTTCGCAACACCGCGCGCTTCCAGGTGAATCAATCCAGCATTCGAGCCCATGGGACCCATCACAGCCAGCACGGCCTTGGGACCAGCCGAGTACACAAAGAGCACTCCGTCGTCTCCTCGTATACTCACTTCCGATAGCGCTCCGGTAGCCATGCTTTCACTGATGCGGCGGCCGAGGCCCGACGCTGCGGCGGCCATAGCAGCAACCCGGTTGGGATCTGTGCCGTTAGACAGCGAATGAGCCACGGGCAGGCCTTCAATGGACGCCAGCAATACACCCCGCAGCTCCGGGATCGAATTGCGAAGTGTTTCTAAATGGGTTTTCAAAGCTTCGTGTTTCACCATAAGTTCTCCTAGCGTTTACGCTCGTTCCCTCGATTGCGATACGAGGAACTCCCGGCGTCCATCCTCGCTGGTGCCGGATAAAACCTCCGCACCCGCCATCTCGAAACGGGGGAACTTGATTAGTTCCAGTCAACGTTCCCTGCGCTGATAGTATGATCGTTAGGATAAGGCCCCGACTTTAGAGATCCTTCCGATAAACACATTATTTTTTGGGCTGCCCGGCAGGCGCCTCCGACGTTAAGATCCAGCTGCCATGCCCTTGGCATTGCGCCTACTTACACACCAAGCCCATAGGAAGAGCGCCCAATTAGCCGATGGTCGTAAGGTACTCACCTTATAAAGGATCGATAAGCGCTTTACCGTATAGAAACTCCTAATGTCACTCTTCATGATTCGCCCCTAAGAGCCGATTACACGCATATGCGTTGCCTGTACTGTGGCAAGGAACTGGCCCTGCTGAAACGGCTCACCAAAGGCGGCGAGTTCTGTTCCGATGCTCACAAGCACAGCTACCAGGAAGAGTACAACCGTTTGGGCCTCAGTCGTCTGCTGCAGGCCCGGTCCAGAGCGGATGAAAGCAAAGGAGTGCAGAAGCCAGAGGCCACACCTATAGCTCCCGTAGCACTAGCAGAACGATCGGTGGAAGAAATCGCAGTCGAAGAAGTTGCGGTCAAAGTCGAAGAAGTTGCAGTGAAACAGGCCGCGGCACCACCGCCTATTGCGCCAGCCGTGATCGCCGCACCACCCGAACCTCCGCCGCCGGCAATGGCCGGGTTCGTCATGGAAACGCTGTCCGTTTCGGCTCCCCCAGAGCCCGCACCTTACCTAGAACCATGGATCTCTGGCGATGCGCCCACTTCTCCCCCGCCCGCTCCAGCCTGGCGCCTGGAAGGCCCGTCTATAGAGTATCCGTTTTTCACCTTACCGTCCGCCGGCCTGGTTCCCTTGGAGATTCAGCCGGGCGTTTGCGAAAGCGATTATGCGCTAATGGATACCAGCGTAGCGCCCCGGGAAAGCGCTTCCCCAAGAGTGCAGCTCAGCATGCCCTTGACTGTCACGTCGTCGCACGAATTCCCGCGGGGCGGTTCCGTCGCCATTGAAATTCTGCCACGGCCATCGGAAAGCAGTTGCTACGCGAGCCTGAACGGAGCTGTCGACTTCTCTTACCCCGTTGGAATGCATGTTTTCGACCTGTTGGATTTGTCACCCGCCGGAATCGCTTATCCAGCGGAAGAGTGCGATGTGACCGTTCCGGAGTCCTGGACGAACGGAATCATTTCTGAAGGGCCGGTTGATATCATTGTTCCGGCCATTCCGCAGGAGGCCCCAGTTCCCGAGCTGCCGGACCAGCCTGCGGCGGTCCCGACACCGGAGGCAAGCCCCCGGGCGGCGTTTGCAGCTCTGTCGAAACTCCATCAGCACATGCGAGAACGCGAGGAGGCCAAGCCCGCGGCCCCTCCCGCTGAAGCCGCATTAAAAACAAAGGACGCCGCAATCAACGCCGCACTTGAGGCGCCCCCCCCAAAATCCCGACCGGCGCCCTCGGAACCGTCGCCGCGCGAAGCCCAACTAGTGGCCATCCCGGTCAAAAGCTTTGCCCCGCCCAAGGCGGGTCCGGTGATCGATGCCAGTGCGCTTCTATCCAACGGACATCCCTTGCTCCCCCGGCTGAAGGCTTTGCCACTGCGCCCGAAGATGGCTCCAGCACCCCGAGGCTTCAGCCAGCCGCCAAAGGCAGCGCCGGCGCAAACCCCTGTGGCGCAAACCACTGCTCAAAGCACGGCCAAGTCGCCGCAAGGCGGCGCACCAGCATCTCCGGTCGCAGCACCGCCTAAGGCGCCTGTAGCCGACAAACCCGCGCAGCCTGCGCAGACTTCCAAACCCACGCAGGCCGCCGAGACACCGAAGACGGCCCAGCCCCAGCCAGTGAAGAAGCCGGCACAACCGGCAGAAGCAGCGCAGGTGAAACAATCCGCTGCGGGAACGCCGGCTCAACCCGCGCAGCCTAAGGCGGCCGCCAAGCCGGCCGTGCCGGATCCATCCGTCAAGTCCGCGCCGGTCAGGAGCGCTCCCACCGCGCCCAAGGCGCAGCCAATTCAACCGCAGAAGACCGCGCCTGCCGCTCCCGTTGTCAGTTTGCCAGCTAAACGCGAGCCTGCCCAGAAAACACCTGCCGCCAAAGACGATCCCGCTGTCAAAACTGCCGCCGCAGCTTTCTCCTCCGCGGCCCCCGCCGACTATACCGTGCCGAACTTCGGCGCCGTCGTAAACACATCGATATTCGGCTCGCTCAAGCTCAAGCTCGGCATCGTTGCTCTAATCGCGGTGGCATCGATCGGCGTCTATTTCCAAGTCACCAGCAAAGCCAAACCTTCCGCTTCTTCTGCCAAATCGAGCGACATGGGCATGAGCATCATGGTGGGAGAAGGCGGCTGGGTCGAAAACTGGGCGGGAGACCCCAACGGACAACACGGGGGCCGCCAGATCACAATCTATCGCCCTTCTCTTAAGCTTTCCGATTACCGTATCGAGTTTCAAGGGCAGATCGACACCAAAAGCATAGGGTGGATCTTCCGCGCGGCGGATCCGGATAATTACTATGCCATGAAGCTGCAGCTCGTGTCGCCGGAATTACCCTTGACGGTCGTTCTGTACAAGTACATAGTCCTCAAAGGCCGGCAAGTGCAAGTGGGCAGGGTTCCGATCGAGGTGCCGGTGAAGAACGATACCGTCTTCAGCATTCGCGTGGATGTCCGCGGCCCCAAGTTCAATACCTATGTGCAAGGCCAACCAGTAGATGTCTGGACGGACGATCAAATCAAGTCGGGCGGCGTAGGCTTCCTGAACGAACGAAGCGAGCGCGGCAAGATCAAGTCGGTATCGCTTTCTTACCTGTCCGGGGGAACCAAGTGACGAAGAATTCGATGGAACAAACAAACGATCAATGGTTGTGGTTCGTAGATAGTGAACTGGTGGAGGCCCTGGCCCGGCACGACACTCTGGATTCAAAGAGCGAGAAGCGGCCGGTGCAGTCCGCGGCACTGGTCAAGGCGCTGGCGCTCAACATGGAAGGCAAGACGGAGCAGGCCTTGCGCGAAGTTCGGGCGGCTATCGAGAAGGGCGACGCCCTGCTAGAGCTGGATTGGACCGAAGCACACCTGGAGTTTCAGTTGGGCCAGTATCAAGAGGCCTTGCAGGGTTACGAGAAGGTCATAGGTACGCATCCCAATCACAAAGCGGCAATCTATAACGCCGCGCTGTGTCTCGAGAAACTGGACAAGTTTGAAGAAGCTGGCAAGGTCTTCCAAAAGGCCTTCGAGCTCGACCCGAAGCTGCAGGAAGCCAAACTTGGTTTCGGCGTCTGCCAGCTGCATCTCAATCGCTCCGAGGCGGCACTGGCGGCCTTCGAGGTCTGCCTGAATGCTAAGCCCGGCTACGACAAGGCGCTGTACGGTAAGGCCATCGCTCTGCAGTCGTTGGGACGAGCGGACGAAGCGATGCAGTTGTATGCGAAATTGCTCCCCGTAAATGGCGCCAATCCGGATCTGCTCACCAACATGATCGGCCTGGCTCTGAAACTGGGCGATGACGCCAAAGTGCGGGAGTATTGCGACAAGCTACTGCGGGTGAAGCCTGGCGCGCGTCCGGCTCTGGAAGGATTGGTCGCTGCCGCCATAGCTCGGGGGGACTTCAAGACGGCGGCCCAACAAGGCGCTCAACTGGTGAAGATCGCGCCGGATTCGTTCGAAGCCTGGTTCAATCTTGGGGTGGCCTATCAAAAAACGAATCGGCTGGAACAGGCCGGGCAGGCCTATTCCGAGGCCATCAAGCTTCGTCCCGAAAGCGCATTGCCCTACGCCAATCTCGGCGCTACGTTGCAGGAGCGCAGCGATTTGCCGGCTGCGCGCAAGGCGTACGAACGTGCCTTGCAGTTGGAGCCTGCTCACACGGGAGCCCTTTGGAATTTAGCCAACGTTTTCGAACGTCAGTCCAACAGTGAAGAGGCCGAGAAGGCCATGGAGAAGCTACTGGAAAGCGAGCCGGAGCGCGAGGATGCCTGGTTCCGTTTGGGCTATTACCGCCTGCTGCGTGGCGACTATGCCGGAAGCATTGAGCCCTTTCGCAACTGCGTCAGCAAACGCGCGGACTGGCTGGATGCACTCATCAATCTGGGGCTGGCGCAATGGCGTACCGGGCAACTCGAGGCCGCCAAAGCAACATTAGTACAGGCCGTGGCGCGTCATTCCAAGTCGGCCGATGCGCTGCGCACCCTGGCCGCGGTGATCGTCGACATGGGTGATTACATCCTGGCTCTGGACATCGAGAAGCAACTCGGCGAATTGGGCCACACCATGCCCGAACTGTCCTACAACATCGGCATCCTGCTGCAGCGATCGAATCTGCATGAAGAGGCCGCCCGCTCTTATCGCCGCGCTACCGAAGAGAAGCCGGGTTTCGCAGAAGCTTTGCTGAATCTTGGGCACGCACTCAAGGCTCTGGGGCAAGATCAGGAAGCACGCACCTGCTGGCAGAAGGCCGTGGAAGCCAAGCCGGAACTGGCCACCCAGTATTTCTAGCTTTTATCTCTATTTCGTCTTCAACCACTTGACGCTGGTTGGAGTGGCTTGCTCGCATTGCATCACCTCTGTAACTCCGGACACCAGCAAAGCGCATGCGTTGGAGTGAGCGCTTCTGAGAGCATGGTCTTCGGTGTCGGCGGAGGCGGTGCGGCAATCAGTTCTGCCTTTGAACGCCACGCACACCTCCACGCGATACTTTACGATGTGCATGCTCGAATAGACCAGGAACGCCAGCACAAGAATCACGAAGCCGACGCCCAGGACAACGGTCTTGTTCACGCTCCTTTGCCCTCCGCGAAGAAATTGCCCATTTGACGAAACTTTGTGTAACGATCGTCGATCAGTTCCTTGCCCGATCGGGACGAGAGTTCCTCGAGCGCTGTCCGGATAGCTTGTTTGACGAACTCGGCTGCCTTGTCGGGATCGGTGTGGGCGCCTTCGGGTGGCTCGGGGATTATGCCGTCGATCAACTCCAGTGACTTCAGATCCGAGGCAGCCATGCGGAGTGCACGGGCGGCTTCGGCGGCTTTGCCGGAATCCCGGTAGATAATGGCGGCGCAGCTTTCCGGCGAGATGACGCTGTAGTAGGCGTTCTCGAGCATGTAGACGCGGTTGGCCACGCCGAGTCCCAGCGCGCCTCCGCTGCCGCCTTCGCCGATGACGATCGAAACCACTGGCACGGCCAGCCGCGACATCTCTCGCAAGTTCACCGCGATCGCTTCTGCCTGGCCACGCTCCTCGGCGTCGATGCCTGGATAGGCGCCGGGTGTATCCAGAAACGTAATAATCGGGCGGCGGAACTTGTCGGCGAGTCTCATCAGGCGCATGGCCTTGCGATACCCTTCCGGCTTCGGCATACCGAAATTCCGATGCAGTTTTTGCTTGGTATCGCGTCCCTTCTGTTGGCCGATTACCATCACCGGACGGCCTTCAAAAGAGGCCATGCCGCCCACCACCGCCGGATCATCGCCAAAGAAGCGATCCCCATACAGCTCCGAAAAACCAGTGAAGATGCGGTTGATGTAGTCAAGCGTATGCGGGCGCTTGGGATGGCGGGCGAGCAATACGCGCTCCCAAGTAGGATTTGTAGCGCGCGCCGTCCCGTCGTTCGAGTTCAGTGGGGACGGAGGTGATTTAGGGTGTTCTGCCATTCTGATTGCGACCGGCCCGCGAACCAAACCAACGCCGGCGGCGGGCTAACTTGCCAGGATCTCGACCGACTCCGGTCCGCAGATACGCTCCACTTCGGCCCAGAACTCCTTGTCCGGGCGGACCTTGGGGGTCACATCTAGAATAACGGAAAAATCGCGCGGCTTCTCAAGCCGCAGCCGCACCTCGGTCTCGCCGCGCTTGCGCGTGAAGAGCTGGTTCAATGCTTCGGCTTTGTCCACAGTGCCATTTGCTCCCACCGGAATACGGATCGAGATCAAAGTAGGAAGATTGACGCGGGCCACTTCCAACGGCACAATATCCTGCACGGAAATTTTCGGCGGAGCGTTTTCCTCGGGCAACGCCAGTCCGCGTACCAGGACGGCCTGATCCTCCACCAGGGCGGTAAGCAGTCGATCGTACTGCGTACTGAAGACCATGGCCTCGACACTGCCAGTCCGGTCTTCCAGACGCATGGCCGCCCAAAGCTTGCCGTCCCTGTTCCGCTTCCGTTGGATGCCGGTAAGGATGCCGCAGATGGCGACTTCCGCGCCGCGTTCCAGGCCCTCCAGCGTTTCGGTCGCATGGGTGGACAGTTCGGCCACTTTGTCGGAGTACGCATCCAGCGGATGGCCGGTGACGTAGATGCCGATCACCTCTTTTTCGCTCGAGAGTTTCTGCTGCGGCGTCCAATCGGGCAACAGCGGCGGTAGAGGCTCCTGGTGGGCGGGTTGATCGGCCACGCTACCGAAGAAGTTACTCTGTCCGATCTGCCGTTCCTTCCAGGCCCTCTGGCCTGACTCCATGGCCTTCTCGAGCATGGCGGTCAATTGCGCGCGATTACCCGGGAGACTGCTCATGGCGCCGCACTTAATGAGGTTGTCGAGAATGCGCCGATTGGCGGTGGTCAGGTCGACGCGTCCGCACAAGTCGTAAAGGGACTGGAACGGTTCGCCGCTTCGCCGCGCTTCAATAATGGAATCCGCGGCCGCGGCGCCAATGTTTCGGACCGCGCACAAGCCCATTCGAATCGCTTGTCCGTCGGGCGTGAAGTCTTTACCGCTCGAACTAACGTCCGGAGGCAGCACTGCGATTCCCATTTCGCGGCACTCGTTGATGTACTTCACCACCTTGTCGCTGTTACCCATTTCCGACGTCAGCAGCGCCGACAAAAACTCCAGCGGATAATGCGCCTTGAGATAAGCAGTAACGTAGGCGAGATATGCGTAGGCGGCCGAGTGAGCTTTCGGGAAGCCGTACCCGGCAAACTTCTCCATCAGGTCGAATACTTTCTCGACCTTCTTTTGCGGAAGACCTTTTTGCTTGGCGCCCTGGAGGAAGCGCTCCCGCTGCGCGGCCATCTCTTCGGCTTTCTTCTTGCCCATGGCGCGGCGCAGGATATCAGCATCGCCCAGCGAGTAGCCGGCCAGGCGATTGGAGATCTGCATCACCTGTTCCTGGTAAACGATGACGCCGTAGGTTTCTTCGAGTACCTCTTTCAGGTCGGGGAAATCGTAGGTGACTTGCTTGCGGCCATGCTTGCCATCGATAAAGTCGTCAATCATGCCCCCCTGGATCGGGCCAGGCCTGTACAGCGCGTTGAGTGCGCAAAGATCTTCAATCCGCGAAGGCTGGTATTTTCGCAGGATGTCGCGCATCCCGGGTGATTCAAACTGGAAGATCCCGCTGGTGTATGCCTTGCAGAAGATCTGATAAGTGGCTTGGTCATCCAGCGGAAGATCTTCCATCACCAGCTTCACGCCGCGATTCTGCTCGATCAATGCCAGCGCATCCTGGATGATATCGAGCGTCGTGAGCCCGAGGAAATCCATCTTGAGAAGCGAGAGCTTCTCTAGCCCCACCATGTCGTACTGTGTGACAATTTCGTCTTTGTTCGTCTTATAAAGCGGGACCAGTTCCTGAAGCGGCACCGGCGAAATCACTACGCCGGCCGCGTGCATGGATGCGTTGCGCGCCATCCCTTCCAGCTTGACCGCGACCTCCAGCACCTCCTTCAACCGTGGATCCTTGCGAGCCGCGTCCTCAATCGCCGGCTCCTGCTGCAGCGCCTCTTTGAGCTTGATATTAAGCTGCGTGGGGATCAGCTTGGTGATGCGATCCACGTCGCCAAAGCTGATGTCGAGCACCCGGCCCACGTCCTTGATGGCGGTGCGCGCACCCAGAGTGCCGAAGGTGATAATCTGCGCCACCTGCTCGCGGCCGTATTTTTCCGTGACGTACTGGATCACTTCGCCGCGGCGGCGGGTATGGAAATCGATGTCGATGTCCGGCATGCTGATGCGTTCCGGATTGAGGAAGCGCTCGAACAGCAGCCCGTTCTCGAGCGGGTCGATATCGGTGATATTCATCGAGTAGCTGACCAGGCTGCCGGCCGCCGAGCCGCGGCCAGGACCAACCGGAATCCCGCGCGATTTGGCGAAGCGGATGAAGTCCCAGACGATAAGGAAGTAGCCCGCGAACTTCATCTGCTGGATCATCCGGATCTCGCGCTCCAGCCGCTCCACATATTCGGCCAGATCGTGCTTCAGGGCGCCGGCCTTGCGCAAGGTCTCCAGCCGCGTCCGCCGTTTCTCGAATCCCTGCCGAGCGACATACTCGAAATAGGTATCGGTGGTGTGTTCCGCCGGCACGTCGAACTTCGGGAACGGCTCCTTCACCTTTTCGAGATTCACCTGGCAGCGTTGCGCGATTTCCCAAGTACGGTCGAGGGCTTCCTCCAGTCCCCCGAACATGGCCAGCATCTCGTCGCGCGTCTTCAAATAAAATTCGGGTTGCGTAAAACGCATCCGCTGCGGATCGCTCATGGTCTTGCCGGTTTGGATGCACAGCAGGATTTCGTGCGCCCGCGCGTCTTCCTTGCGCATGTAATGCGAATCGTTGGTCGCGACCAGCGGAATGCGTGTCTCCTGAGACAGCCGGTGGACCTGGGGCACCACTACTTTGTCCTGATCCAGTCCGTGATCCTGAATTTCCAGGAAAAAATTCTCCTTGCCAAACATGTCCGCGTAGCCGTACGCCAGGCGCTTGGCTTCCTCGTAACGATTGGCCATGATCGTCTCATTGATGTCGCCGCGCAGGCAGGCCGACATCGCAATCAGGCCTTTGGAATGCCGCGCCAGCAAATCCTTGTCGATACGCGGCTTGTAATAGAAGCCCTCCAGAAACGAGGTCGAGACCAGCTTCAGTAGGTTGCGGTAGCCTTCTTGGGTTTCACATAGCAGCACCAGGTGGTTGTAGCGGTCATTCTCGCTGCGCGTCGCGAGTCCCTGCTGGGAAACGTAGACCTCGCAGCCGATCACTGGCGTCACTTGTTTTTCAATGGCCTTGTTGTAAAACTCGACCGCGCCGAAAAGATTCCCGTGATCGGTCATAGCCACGGCGGGCATCTTCTGTTGGACCACCAGGTCCATTAACTGGCCGATTTCACAGGCTCCATCCAGCAGCGAATAATCGGTATGACAATGCAGGTGTACGAAGGGCGGTGCGGAACTCATGCGTTAACTCGTGCGGGGGGAGGACACTTCTATTGTACTGCGTACTTCGATCTCCCGAGAGTTTTCTCCGGTTGTTCGCAGACTTATTTCGGTCCGTTCTACCGGCATCAGTCTGGGAAATCGCTCACCCCACTCGATCAACACAACTGCGTTGCGGTCGAATATTTCATCCAGGCCGAGCGTTGCCACCTGGTCCTCGCGATCCAGGCGATAAAGATCGATGTGATAAACTCTGGCGCTGTATTCGTGGATCAAGGTGAAGGTTGGACTGGAGACCTCGTCGGGTTGCGCCGCGCCTAAACCCTTGACGATCCCCTTCGCCAGCGTCGTCTTTCCAGCGCCGAGATTTCCGATCAGCAGCACCGCCGCTTTCGGCGGCAGCTCCGTCGCCAGCTTTTCGCCGAGGGCGATGGTCTCTTCTTCAGACTGGGTGTGAAAGATCCGCGACTTCACGCATGGCCTCGGGCAAAAACTCGAACAGATCGGTGGCGATCAGCCCCTTCTCTCCCAGCTTCGCAGCACCCAGTTCGCCCGACCTGCCATGCAGGTAAACCGCGGCGAGCAAGGCGGTATCGAGTTGATCCGGGAATTGCGCCACTAGGCCGGCAATCATTCCCGTGAGCACGTCGCCCGTGCCTCCAGTAGCCATGGCGGGCGAACCTGTCGGATTAATCCACGCTCGGCCGTCCGGAGCGGCGACCACCGTGCAATTGCCTTTGAGCACCAGGTAGACGCCCTGTTGCTGTGCGAATCCGCGCGCGCAACCGATACGATCGGCCTGTACCTCGGCGACGGTGCTGTTCGTCAGACGCGCCATCTCACCGGGATGCGGAGTCAGCATGCGGGGCGCAGGCGAGCGCAGGTTTTTGGCATCCAACGCGTTCAGCCCGTCCGCATCCACTACCATGGGGCGTGGAAGTTCGTTCACCAGGCGGCGGATGAGCTGAGCGGTTTCGGGGTTTCGGCCCATTCCCGGACCAAGCGCCACTACATTCTTCTTTTCCACCAGCCCACTCAACTGATCCATCACGCGCATCGAGATCGAACCATCCGCGGTCTCCGGCAGCGGCTCAGTCATAAGCTCCGGGGCGTGCGATGCGATTTGAGCGATGGCCGACTCCGCGGATGCCACGGTGGCAAGGCCGGCACCGGCACGCAGCGCTCCTATGCCCGACATCGCCGCCGCGCCTGTCTTCCCACGACCGCCGGCGATCACCAGCACGTGACCATACAGACCTTTGTTGGAATCGCGCACTCTCGGCCGGAAAAGTTGCGCGAATACCGCTGGTTCCGAGAGTGCCAGAAAAATCGTGGAGTCCTTCTCATACAGATCCGGCGGGCTTCCGATCTGCGCAACATAGAGCTTTCCAACCAACTCGCAGGCCGGTGAAAGCACCTGACAAGGCTTCGGCGCCGTGAACGTGACGGTGTGGTTGGCGTGGACGGCCGGCCCAGGTGGATTCGCGGAATCGCTGTCGAGACCGGAAGGAATGTCCACCGACACCACTTCGGCCAAAGGAAACCGTTCGTTCACGGCCGTAATCATCTCCAGCGCTTTTCCGGTGGCGGGCCCATGGATGCCAGTGCCGAGCAGCGCGTCCACAATCAGCGTCGCGGTCTCCATGGCCGGCTTGATTTCGAACGATATTGGGCATCCTACAGCCTGCAGCATCTTGTAATTCGCCGCTGCGTCGCCCTTCATCTCGCCCGGATCGCCCGCCAGAACCACATCCAGCGATCTGGGCCGAATCCGAGTGTGGAGCTGTCGAGCCACCACCATTCCATCGCCGCCGTTGTTTCCCTTCCCGCACAGCACGACAATGCGCTGTGAATGAAGCGGAGCGTAATGGTCCACCAGAAACTCCACCACGCGGTGACCTGCGTTTTCCATCAGGACCAGGCCCGGCACGCCCAGTTCAGCGGTTCGGCGATCGACTTCGCGCATCTGGGCCGCGGTCAGAATCTTCAAGCGCGCACCTCGGCCAGCATCTGTTCCAACCGCTGCAGATTGGCGCTTTCACCCATGACAATGAGGAAATCGCCACCGTGGATCTCAGCGTCGGCCGGCGGATTGAACAGCATGCGCCCGTCGGACTTGCGGATCGCCAGGACGATGACGCCCAGTTCCTTGCGAAGCTGCATGTCTGCGAGAGACTTGGAAACGAATTCGCTTGAAGCCGGTACGCGAACCTGCTCGATCCCGACATCCAGGCCGAGGTTTTTGGTGGTGAAATCGATGAACTGGAAAACATGCGGCTTCAGCATCACCTGGGCCATGCGATACCCGGTTATGTCATACGGCGCGAACACATAATCGGCTCCCGCCAGGCGCATTTTCCGTTCTGTCTCCTCCGTAGCGATGCGGGCTGAAACCAATAGCGACGGTTTCAACGCTTTGGCGGAAAGAATGACGAAAAGATTGTCGGCGTCGCTGGATAGCGTCGCGATGAGTCCCTTGGCGCGCAAGACGCCAGCATCGCGCAGCGTCTCGTCGTTGGTGGCGTCGGCGAGCGCTGCCAGCATGCCCGATTTCATCGCCCATTCCACACGATCTTCGTTCTTATCCACGACCAGAAACGGCGCACCGGCGCGCTGCAGTTCGCTGGCGGCGCCCCGGCCCACGCGGCCAAAACCGCAGACGATGTAGTGGTCGGTCAGCTTGTCGATCATTTTCCTGTTCCGCCGCTTTCCAAAATACTGGTTCAGCTCCAATTCGATGATGGCTTGTGTCATGCCGCCCACCGCCAGCAGCATGATCGTAACGCCAAAGAATATCAGAAATGAATTGAAAACCCGTCCCGCGTGGGTCAGGGGATGGACTTCTCCGTAGCCCACCGTGCTCACGGTGATCAGCGTCATGTAGAACGCGTCGAACGGCGGGTAGCCTTCAATGAAGATGAATCCCAGCGTTCCGCCGGTGAGGATCGCGACCAGTGCGATGCCGATCAGGATCAGCCGGTTGCGGAAGCGGCGCATGCTGTCGCTATTTTAACCGCTGCCGAACGCCTTACTGCTTGCGGGCTAACACCACCGTCATGTCATCGGTCAGTTCCGGCGAGTTGGTCCATTGCCGGACCGCTTCCATCACGGTTTCTATAATCCTGGTGTCTTCCCGATCTGCATGCTTGGAGACCAGCTCGATTAGCCGCTCCTCGCCGAACATCTCGCCATATTCGTTTTCAGGCTCCGTGATGCCGTCGGTGTAGCACACTAGCAAGTCGCCGCTCTGGAGCTGGATCTTACTCTCGTCGTACTTCGAAAGTGGAAACGCGCCAACCACGGTTCCGTTCACATCCAGGCTGGTCGCCGTGCCGTTGCGAATCAGGATCGGCGGCAAGTGACCGGCGTTGGTATAGGTCACCGTCCCGCTCTCTTCGTCATACAGGGCCAGGCAGAACGTCGCGTACTTCTCGGGTGAAGTGGTGGCGTAAAGCTGCTGATTCAAATCGGAGACCATCTGGGCGGTCGAAAGCCGAAAGCCGTTTACCGGCGTATTCGATGGCGCCGCCAATTCCGCCACCCGTTCCAAGGACGACCTCAGCTCCATCCGCAGCGCCGATTGGATGCTGGCCATTAGCAGCGCCGCCGAAATTCCCTTTCCGGCGACATCTCCAATCGCGATCGCTAGCCTATTGCCCGGTACCGCCTGGTAGTCGTAATAATCTCCCGAGACCATGCGCGCCGGCTGGCACATGCCGATGATATGCAGAGTCTTCATAACGGGAGCAGTCTTCGGATAGAGCTGCTCCTGCACCTCTTTCGCGATCTCGATCTCGGCCTGCAGGCGTTCTTTTTCCTTGGCCACCGCCAGCAGCCGCTCCAGGTTTTCGGTCATGGTGTTGAACGACGAGCTCAGGTCGGCCAACTGATCGCGCCCGGAGACCCTGATGCGGATCGAGAAGTCGCCTCGCATGACGCGCTGGGTGCCTTCGTACAGCGAATGCACGGCGCCGGTAATGGTGCGTGTGAGCGAAAACCCAATGGCGAATCCTATGATTCCGACGATCAGGAAGGCGATGGAGACTACGTAAAATAAGATCAACACCGTGCCCTGAAACTCGTCCAAGTTCCCGGTCAGCAGGATTTGAAACAGCGCGGAAAACCGGGTGTGCACCAACAGGACGGCCGATCGAGTCCTCTCCGGATGGGTCCAATCGGTTACTACGACGGGCGAAGCCCACGCGACATCCAGATCGAACCGATTCACTGGCGGTGGTAGCGGCGTTCCGGGCGCATCGCCTCCCGCTGGTGTGGGCTCAAACCACTCGTTTCCGAGCGCTTTGCTCGTGAACCGACCGCGTTTTTTCTGACCGGCCACCGGTGGAGTTGAGGGCTGGAGAAAATAGACGTCCCCTAATCCCGGCACCATTTCGCACAAGTAACGGCGGGTCAGCGGCATCAGAGCGGCGAATCGTGCCCCAGCTCGAACGGCGTTCGACCAGGCGTAGTAACGTCCCTGAAGCAACGCTATGCCACCGCTATTCGCCGGCAGTTTCAAAGGCGCATCGACAGCGGCATGCTCGGGCCAGCGCAGCGTCGAGCCGCCTTCGATCAGAAATGCGACGCCAGGAAAGCGCTTAGTATAGATTTCGCCCGTCTGGCGTATCATCTCCTGGCGAGCACCGGGCTTGGCTAGCGTCAAGCCTTCCACGGCCGCCTCCAGTGACGCTACCCGCCGGTCCAGGTCAGACCGCACCAAGTAGATTGCTATCTGACTGGCCATTAGGTAGCCGCCCAGGCCCACCAACGTGATAATCAGCAGAAGCGGAACCACCGCGATCAGCACGTACGTTACGATCAGCCGGTTGCGCAGCCGCCAGATGGCTCTGCGCAGTCCAATGCGCGTCAGTCGAAAAAGTTCCCAGGCGCCCAGAACGATTACGACAAACTCCAGAAACAAGGTGAAGCCACCGCCCGGTGCGAATAGCTGCAAGAGGAGATAGAGCGCGGCTAGAACGATGAACGATTGATCAAGCTTGCCCAGCCGCTTCCAGCGTGATTTGAGATCCAGGGTCACGGTCGCCGGTCACACTCGCGATTTTGCGATTTGCGGCGTTTCGGGTACGGGCTCGGGCAGAGGTTTCTCCGGCTCCAGAAAATACTTCGTCAGCTTCTCCTGCAAAATGGCCAAGGCCGTTTCCGGATCGTCGGCGTATTGGAACAGTTTCAGGTCTTCCGGGTCGATAGTGCCATACCGCACCAAAGCCTCGAAATTCATCACTTCTTTCCAATATTTGGACCCGTACAGCACGATCACGATCTTGCTTTCCAGTTTCCGGGTCTGCGCCAGTGTCAAGATCTCGAACAGCTCGTCCAAAGTGCCAAACCCGCCGGGGAAGATCACCAGCGCCTTGGCCAGGTACGCGAACCAGAACTTGCGCATGAAGAAGTAGTGAAACTCGAAGACCAGCTCGGGCGTAATGTAGGGATTGGGCCGCTGCTCGAACGGCAACCCGATGTTCAACCCTATGGTCTTGCCGCCCGCGTCGGCCGCGCCCCGATTGGCCGCTTCCATAATTCCCGGACCGCCTCCCGAACAGATTACAAAGCGGTGAAAGGGCGATTCGATTTTGCTCGACCACTCCGTCATCAACCGCGCCAGCGTTCGCGCGTCGCGGTAATATTCGCTCAGCGGGCCTTCCTCGTGAATCCGCGCCGACCCAAAGAAGACCACCGTATCCTGGACCTTTTCATCGCGAAAGTGAGACAAAGGCTCCAGATATTCGGATAGAATCCGCAAGCCGCGGGCGTCCGGGCTTTCCAGGAACGTCTCATTCAGATAGGCCACCGGCCTGCGGCCGCCGTTGTTGTTTTCATCGATCATTGCGAAGGTCCCTGAACGTCCTGGAGTTTTTCCAGACGCTTTTCTAATTGTCTCACTGTCTTCAATAATTCAGGCAATTTCTGGAAAGCCGTGATCGCGCGCAGCCAATCCCTGGCGTCGAATGCGGGTGAGCCGGACATCACGGCGCCTTCTTTCACATCCCCACCGATGCCGCTTTGTGCGTATATCACTGCGTTGTCGTGAATAGTGAGATGGCCGGAAATTCCGACTTGGCCGGCCAGCAACACGTTCCTCTTCAGAATCGAGCTCCCCGCCAAGCCGGTCTGCGCGCAGATGATGTTGTCCTCCCCGATCACGCATCCGTGCCCCACCTGCACCAGGCTGTCGATCTTCGCCCCGCGCTGGACGCGGGTTTCGCCCACCGACGCCCGATCCACCGACGAGAGCGACTGAATCTCGACGTCGTCTTCAATCACCGTCACGCCCGACTGTACGATCTTGAAGTGCGTGCCTTCGGCGGTCTTTGCGAATCCGTAGCCATCGCCACCCACGACCACGCCGTTTTGCAGAATCACGCGATTGCCTACGCGGCAATATTCGCGAACGACGGAATGCGAATGAGCACAAAAATCGTCGCCTATCTCCGCTCCCGGGTAGATCACCACATGTGGATGGAGGAGGGCGTTTCGGCCGATGGAAGCGTGCTCGCCGACCACTGCAAAAGCCCCGATGGAAGCGCCTTCGCCAATCCGGGCTGTCCTGGCAACGGATGCTTGCGGATGAATCCCGGGCGCGGGCCTGGGCGGCTGGTAAAAGAGAGCCAGCGCGCGGGCGAAGTCGTGATAGGGATTGCGCGATACCAGACTGGCGGGTTTCGGGTCCTTCAAGGGCTCGGAAACCAGCACCGCGGCGGCCTGCGTGTGGCGCAGTTTGGGCGCATATTTGGGATTGGCGAGAAAGGTGATCTCGGTGGGACCGGCCTGCTCCATTCCCGCGACGCCGGTGATTTCGACATCCGGGTCGCCCCGAAGTTCGCAGCCCAGCCGAGCCGCAAGATCGCGCAAAAGGATGCGTTGAATCGTGGCCATAGGATGGCTTCATTGTATCGGGCTGCACTAAACGCCTTCTATCCAAGGCTGGATGCAGGGGCTAGAATAAGAGCTACATGAAACGCCGGGATTTTCTGCTGGTTTCCACGAGTGCCGCGGCCGCTTTCGCCGCGCCGTCCACTACTACGACTGCCACGGTGCTCTACAATGATCACTCTGTCAAACTGGACAAAATCCGGCCCGACTCCAACGACCTCTGGGTGCGCGCCGCGGACCTTCCGCGCATCAACGAATTCGAGTTGAAGCCGCAGGGCGCGTGCCGTGCCGATATGTGCATTCCGATTTCGAAGCGCCTGAAGACCGGCGAGTGGTTTAATCTCACCGGCTTCGCGCATAAGCTTGGCGAGACGGTTGTCCAAGATTCCGGCGTCTGGAGCTTCGGCGAGATTCCGGTGGTTCGAGGAAACTTTTACAACTCCCGGATGGCGCCTGACTTCAGCGCCCCGGATCGTGAAGGCCGCATGATTCATCTTTCTGATTTCCGCGGCAAGAAAGTGCTGGTGCTCACTTGGGCCTCCTGGTGAGGCTGCCGCTTCGATCTGCCAGGCTGGCAGAAAGTTTACGAAGAGCTGAAGGGCCAGAATTTCGAAATCGTCGCCGCGGCGCAGGATACCGGCGGTGAAGCTGCGGCCGGACAATGGTACGACAAGGCCAAAGCAACTTATACGACTCTGATCGATGCGCAGCACGCCGTCAGCTCAGCGTATCAGTTCATCAATGTGCCGATGGGCATCTGGATCGACGAGCGCGGCCGCGTAGTGCGTCCGGCAGAGCCTGCCTGGACGACTAACGACTCGATGAAGTTCGGCGCGAAGAGCCTGGCCACCGAAGGCCAGCTATATGTTGCGGCGCTCCGCGATTGGGTGAAAAACGGCGAGCATAGCGCCTATGCGCTGTCGGATGAAGAGTTCGCGCGCCGTGTGAAACCGCGGTCTGCGGCTGAGATGGAGGCCGACGCAAGCTTCAAATTGGCGGTCTGGTTCCACGAGAACGGCAATAACGAATTGTCGGCCAAATACTTTGCGCGCGCCCAGCAGCTTAATCCGGACGACTGGAACTATCATCGCCAGGAGTGGAGCTTCACGCCGCAGGAAGCCGGCAAGAAATGGCTGGAGAAGTTCCAGAAGAGCGAGCAACCGTATTACCCCAAGCTCGACATGAGCCCCGCAGCCCCAAAACCCGAATCACAGCGCCAGTGAGAGGGGTCATTTCGAAGGCTGACCGATATTCTCAGAGGTTCGAGGTCACTTTTAGGGCGCGCCGTTCCATTACCTGTCGAAAAGTGCTGTCGGGACGCCGCTCGTCGAAGGTCATTCTCAGGGGAAAACATCCCAAATCGGACGACATCCAGACGGTGGTCCTATCAGCCGCATCGACGTATTCGATGGCGACAGTCGGATAGTTAAGTATCGTTTCGCGCCCAACTAACGGCCCATTTACGCAGCCATTCTTTACCCGCACGGCATGGGCAGCGCTTTCCGCCTGCTCGGAATCCGGGTGGAAGACCGCCCTCAGCTGGAACAATACGAATCCGGTGGCATCCAGCATTCTTCGGATCGCCGTTGCGAACGGATGGCCCGGAAGAGAACTCGACAATTGAATATCGCGGCCATTGTGAATGTACGATGTACTGTACATGTCAATCGCAGGCGAGCCGTCATCTGCATGCCGGATAAAGACGGAATCGACGGTGTAAGGAACCGTACCAGCGGCGAGGCCAGCCTGACTGTCTGTGGGAATGCCTGGGATGCCCAGACGCATGCCGCAACCCCGAGAACGGCTCCGACGATCAGGCTCTTGGCGTCGATCCTCATCCAGTTCTCCTGTGACTTAATCTATGACGAGCTATGATGCCCGAGCGCCCAAACTGGCGTGGACTAAACCGTAAACTACATTCGTCGGTGGGAGAGTAACAACCCGTGCAAAGCTTTTTGCTCCACTTTTTCATCTATTTGCATTTGCTCGGATGATGGCACACCACGACGCGCTTCTAGAATCCAACTAGAAAGGAAATGCGCCGTGCACAAGAAACCAACCGAACCAACCGAGCAAGCTCCAGACGTTCCAACCATCGTTCAACCGATGGTCGACGAATTGAAGCAAGCCCATAAGACCAAGATTCCGGATGAAAAGGCCCCCCGGTCGGCCCCGTCCATCCTCCAAAATCCGCCGAGCTCGACCAGGATCTCGGGGGTGGTTACAACGTCAACCACGTTATTCCGCAGCCATAGGACTAATTTGTAGTACTACCCTCTCCCACTTTGCAAAAATCTGGACGATAATGGGAACAGCACTGTTAAGGTGCTTTCATCCAGCAGTACAAGGAAGGTCCCATGCAGAAGTTCGCCGCAGTCTCTGTGGCTCTTGCGTGTTCTTTTGTCGTCTTCGGCCAGGAGCCAGCAACCCCCGTTCGCCCTAAGGCCGGCAAAGTCCAGATTTTCAAAGAAGCCGATCTCAAACCCGGAATGAAGGGCTACGCTTGGACGGTGCTCTCGGGCTCGGAACCCGAGCCCATTCCGGTTGAGATTATGGGTGTGCTCAAGAATCAATGGGGCCCCAAGCAGGACATCATTCTCGGCAAGATGGGTGGCAAGGCCATTCGCACTAACGTGGCGGGCGGCATGAGCGGCAGCCCGGTTTACATCGACGGCAAGCTGGTGGGCGCTGTGGCGCTGCGGTTCAGCGTATTTTCGCCGGATGCGATCTGCGGAATCACGCCCATCGAGCTGATGCTGGAAGTGAACGACTTCGATCAATCGCGCCCCGCCGATGCCCGCACGCCAGACAAGACCGTCGCGCGCGAGTCGGTTCCGATTCCCTCCGGCATGCTCGCGCAAGTGCTCTCGGCCAGCGCGTCCCAGTTGCCTGGCTCCGATTTCACGATGGAGCCGATCGCGACGCCACTGAGTTTCGCGGGTTTCAACGACAACGTTCTGCGCCAGTTCGGACCGCTGTTTCAGCAGATGGGGGCGACCGTCGCCGCCGGCGGCGCTTCCAGCACCTTGACCGATTCCAAACCTGCCCCAGGCTGGCAGAAATCATTGCAGCCCGGCGACGCGTTTTCGGGTGTCCTGGTGTCCGGCGACATGAGTGTTACGGGCATGTGTACGGTCACCTATAACGATGGCAAGCACGTACTCGGCTGCGGGCATTCTTTCTTCAATCTCGGACCCGTTGACATGCCCATGGCAAAGTCCGAGGTGCTCATGACCCTGGCGTCTCAGTTCCAACCCAACAAATTCGGCAACGCAACCGAAATCGTTGGTGCTTTGCATCAGGACCGACATAGCGCCATCATGGGCGAACTCGGTGCGACTGCTCCGATGGTCCCCGTCACCGTCAAGGTCCGGTCGTTTGACGACAACAATGGCGTGCGCAAAGAGAAGGACCTGCATTTCAATGTGTTCGTCCAGCAGAAATGGACGCCTTACCTGATGATGCTGACCCTGTTCAACTCCATTTCGGGGCTGAACGATTTCGCCGAAGAAACCACCTATCGATTGAGCGGGAAGGTGGAGTTCGACGGCGGACCCGGTCTCTCCCTCGCCACCATGCTGGCCGCTAACGAAGCGCCGGCGCCCGCGCCTATCCAACTGGCCGGCTGGTGGGGCGACAAGTTTAATCGCCTGTTCCTCAATCCAGTGGCGATGCCCAAGCTCAAGAGCGTCGACGCGACCATCGACATACTCCCGGAACGCCGCGTGGCCTCCATCGAGAACGCTTGGATTCCGTCGAGTGAAGTCGAAGCCGGCACCCAGGTTCCCGTCAAAGTTTTTCTGCGCCCCTATCGCGGCGAGCGGCTGGAGCGCGACTTTATGCTGAAGATTCCGGCCGGGCTGCCCAAAGGCGAGCACCGGATTCTGCTGAGCGACGCCGACACGCTGAATCGCATGCAAAGTGTGGCAAGCGCGTCCGATCGCTTCATGGATATTCCGCAAACGGTATCGCTCATCAATCAGGAGCGCACCAACAACAAGCTGTATATCTCACTGATTGAGCCGCGTCCCACAGTCTTCTACGAAGACAAGACGCTTCCCAGTCTTCCGGCCTCTGTCATGAACGTGATGCAGACCGGCCGCACCGCCAGCCGTCATTTGGTTAGTTCGGCCGAAAGCGCCGTCGAGCAGGGCAGCCTTCCGTTCGACCTGATGATCGATGGCAGCTATTCACTAAGAGTCACCGTTAAGTAATTCAATTGAAGTAGTTCGATAATGAAAATTTCCAAATTCCTCCTGGCGGCCTTGGCCGTCACCGCAGCTTGTTTTGCCGTTGAGACCAAATTTTGGCAGCACGGCGACCGCACCGATTTTGAAAAAGGCAGCCTCACGCACCTCTCGCTGCGCAGCGACGGCCGCATCTTTCTCGCGCCTGAGTTCCCCGAAATCTTCGATTCGTCGACGCCCTATCTTTGGGCCATCGCGGCCGATTCCAAAGGCAACCTTTATACGGCCGGGGGCGGATCCGGCAGCGGTTCGGCCAAGGTCTTCGTGATCGACTCTTCCGGCAAGAGCCGTACTTTCGCCGAACTCGAGGGACTCGAAATCCACGCCATCGTGATCGACTCCAAGGATCAGGTCTTCGCCGCCACCGATCCGGATGGAAAGATCTATAAAATCGGATCCAACGGCAAAGCGCAGCTCTTCTACGATCCCCACCAGAAATACATCTGGGCCATGGCCTTTGACGCTAAAGGCGACCTGTTTGTCGCCACCGGCGATCAGGGCGAGATTCATCGCGTCACTCCCGCTGGCAGCGGTTCGGTGTTTTTCAAGACCGAAGAAACGCACGCGCGTTCACTCGCAATCGATGCGCAGGGCAACCTCATCGTCGGAACAGAGCCGGGCGGATTGATTCTGCGAGTCTCTCCGGCTGGTCAAGGATTCGTGCTTTATCAAGCGCCCAAACGCGAGATCACCGCGGTTGCGATCGCCAGGGACGGTGCAATTTACGCCGCGGGCGTCGGCAACAAGACTCCAGTTTCTGCGCCACAGCCGACTAATCCCGTACCGGCGCCGCTTCAGGTTACCCCTTCGTCCGGGGTCACAGTTATCTCCGGGGTCAATCCGCCCCGCGGCAACCCTCCGCCGACCCTGAACCAGAGCGCGTCTTCCATCGCGGGCGGCTCCGAGGTCTATCGTATCGATCCCGATGGATCTCCGAGGAAGGTCTGGTCGAACGCGCAGGATATTGTCTATGCAATCACCTTCGATGGGCAGGGCCACCCGCTTTTAGGGACCGGAAACCGAGGCAACATCTACCGCTTGGATTCCGACGCCATGAGCACGCTGCTCATCAATACCTCGCCCACGCAGATCACTGGATTCGGAAGAGGCCGCAAAGGCGAACTGTTCGCTGTGACCGGAAACATCGGCCGAGTCTACCGTGTTGGTCCAGCTTTGGAAAAGCAAGGAACCTTTGAGAGTGAGGTCCTGGATGCCGGATTTTTCACTTATTGGGGACGTATCGGCTACCGCGGCTCCGGCGGAATTTCGGTTTTGACCCGCAGTGGAAACCTAAATCGTCCGGAGAGCAACTGGAGCGCTTGGGCGGCGCTGCAGCCCGATGCTCATGAAGGCACCACGCTCTGCGAATCGTGCGGCGGCGGGCGCGTCACTTCGCCTCCCGCGCGATTCCTGCAATACAAGATCGAGCTCACCGCGTCGGCTAGCAAGCCCGTCTCCGATCTCTCGGAAATCGACATCGCGTATCTTTCGAAAAACGTGGCGCCCGTCGTGGATGAGGTCGAAACCACCCCGGCGAATTACAAATTCCCGACGCCGGTTCTGTCAATCACACCTTCGAACAGCATCACGCTTCCACCGCTCGGGCAGCACCGCGCGAACTCATTTTCCTCCGGCTCGGAACTTTCCAGCTCCCAGACTTTGAGTTATTCCAAGGGCTCCATCGGTGCACGCTGGTCCGCATCGGATGAGAATGGCGACACGCTGGTCTACAAAGTCGAAATCCGCGGCGTGAAGGAGTCCACTTGGCGGCTTCTGAAGGACAACGTGAAGGAGAAATATCTGAGCTGGGACAGCACCGCATTTCCGGATGGCGAGTACGTCATTCGCGTAACCGCGTCGGACGCTCCCAGCAATCCGCGCACTCAGGCGCTTGAGGCCACGCTGGAAAGCGATCCGTTCCTGATCGATAATACTCCTCCGCAGATTCTGAATTTGGCTGCAACCTCCACCGGCAACAAGATCGAGGTGCGCTTTGTCGCCCGCGATGCCCGCAGCGATATCGATCGCGCCGAATATTCCATCAATGGCGGCGAATGGCTGATGGCCCAGCCGGTCACCAAGCTGTCCGATTCGCCCGAGGAAGAATACCAGCTCTCACTCGACCGCGCGGCGCCCGGTGAGCAAGTGATCGCGGTGCGCGTTACCGACGAGTTCGACAACCAGGCCGTCGACAAAGTCGTCGTCAAGTAGCTGTGGCACAGGCTTTCCAGCCTGTGTCCTATCTTCTTTTCGTCTTAATCACAATCGGCGTTCCCTCAAACCCGAACCGCTTCCGCAGCTGATTGATCAGGAACCGCTCGGTCGAAAAATGCATTTCCTTCGCTTTGTCCGTGAATACCACAAACGCCGGCGGCCGCACCGACGCCTGCGTCATGTAGTAGACCTTGATGTCACGGTCGAAATCCAGCATCTCCACGAAGCGATTCAACTCGCCGGTCCCAACGCGCTTTGAAGCGGATTTGTATGCGTCGCTAATCATGCTGAAAAGCTGCTTCACACCGGTTCCCTTTTTCGCGGACACAAACGCGATCGGCGCATAATCCAGAAACTTCAGCTCGTCCCGAATACTCTCGGTAAATGCCCGCTTGCTCTTTTCGCCAGCGATGTCCCACTTATTCACGCACAGAATCAGCGCACGGCCTTCTTCGTGCGCGTAACCGGCGACGGTGGCGTCGTGGCCCAGCACACCTTCGCTCGCATCCAGCACTAGGATCACGACGTTCGCCATCCGTATGTGCCGCCGCGCCATTACGACGCTCAGCTTCTCCGCCATCAGCTTGGTTTTTCCCTTGCGCCGGATGCCCGCCGTATCGATGAAGACAAACTCGACGCCGTCGTGAACCAGGCTCTCATCCACGGCATCGCGCGTCGTGCCCGCGACGGGCGAAACAATCGAGCGCTCCTCGCCCACCAGTGCGTTCAACAATGTCGACTTGCCGACGTTCGGCCGGCCCACGATGGCCACCTTGATTCTCTGCGGCTCGGCAGCCGGATCTCGCGGTGCATCCGCGGCGTCCTCTTCTGGCTCCACGCTCGTCTCGAAGCCCTCAGTCACATGGTCGAGCAGATCACCGATCCCCATGTGATGCTCGGCGGAAATCGGAAACAGGTCCCGGAAGCCGAGCGAGTGGAACTCGTGAGCCAGATCCTCGCGGGCTTGGGTGTCGATCTTGTTCACCGCCAGGGTCACGGGCTTGCCCAGTCGCCGCAGCATCTTGGCCAGCTCGCGATCAGCTCCTGTAATCTCTGTTCGGCCGTCGATCAGAAAAATGATATGCGCGGCCCGTCCCAGCGCCACCTGCGCCTGCTTCAGAATCTCGGTCGGGATCCACTCCGCGTCGTTCTGAATGATCCCGCCGGTGTCGATCAGCTCAAATCGCCGGCCGCGGTAAATGGCTTGGCCGTGGATTCGATCGCGCGTGATTCCGGGCTCATCGCCCACGATGGAGCGGCGCTGGCCCAGAATTACGTTGAACAAAGTGGACTTGCCGACGTTCGGGCGGCCTACGATGACAACTGTCGGCAAGCCGTTAATTGGGGGTTTTGGCTCTGGGCGTGCGACCATGGAGGTTACGGATGCAACCGGAAGTACTGAATCACACTATCGATCATAGCGAAGCGCCTGTGCACAACCAGACGATTCGCAACATTGCCATCATCGCGCACGTCGATCACGGCAAGACCACGCTGGTGGACGCCATGCTCCGGCAGAGCGGCATCTTTCGCGACAACGAACAGGTGGCCGAGCGCGTTATGGACTCCAACGAGCTAGAGCGCGAGCGCGGTATCACCATTCTCGCCAAGACCACCGGTGTACGCTACGGCGGCGTCAAGATCAATATCGTTGACACTCCTGGCCACAGCGATTTCGGTGGCGAAGTCGAGCGCGCCCTCAAGATGGTCGATGGTGTCATGCTGCTGGTCGATGCCAGCGAAGGCCCGCTGCCGCAGACCCGCTACGTCTTGATGAAGGCCCTCGAAGCCAAACTCCCGCCCATCGTGGTCATCAACAAAATTGATCGGGCCGACGCGCGTATTCAAGAAGTGTTGAACGAAGTGTACGATCTGTTCATCGATCTGGATGCCACCGAGGACCAGATCGACTTTCCGGTCATCTACACCAACGCCAAGGCCGGCATCGCGAAGTCCGCGCCCGAGGATAATTCCACCGATCTCCGGCCGCTCTTCGATTCCATCATTAAGAACATTCCGCCACCCGTGGGAAATCCGGACGCCGTGCTGCAGCTTCTGGTCGCCAACCTGGATTACAGCGATTACCTGGGGCGCTTGGCGATCGGCCGTGTCTTCTCGGGCGTACTGAAATACGGGGATGAAGTCGCGATCGCGAAGCTGGACGGATCCCTCCACAAAACTCGCATCACGAAATTGTATTCGTTCGAAGGCCTGAAGCGCGTAGATGAAACAATCGGCCAGCCTGGCGACATTCTCGCCATCGCCGGAGTGGAAGGCATCACTATCGGCGAGACCATCACCAGCGCCGAAAATCCGAAGCCGCTGCCCAACGTCCAGATCGACGAGCCGACCATCTCGATGGTGTTCACCATCAATACGTCGCCGTTCGCCGGCCGCGAAGGCCAATACGTTACGTCCCGCAATCTGCGCGATCGTTTGGATAAAGAGCTGCTGACCAACGTCTCCATCCGGGTGGAAGAGGCGGGCGGTCCGGATGCGTTCAAAGTGATGGGCCGTGGCGAGCTGCAGCTTGCCATCCTGATCGAGATGATGCGCCGGGAAGGTTTTGAACTGATGGTCGGCAAGCCCGAGATCCTGACGAAGACCGTCGGCGGCAAATTGCTCGAACCGATTGAGCTATTGGTGATCGATTGTCCGGAGGCGTTTGTCGGCGTCGTAATCGAAAAGCTCGGCGGGCGCAAAGGCAAGATGACGAAAATGGTCAACCATGGATCGGGACGCGTGCGTCTGGAATTCCAAGTGCCGTCGCGCGGGCTGATCGGACTCCGTAGCGAAATGATGACCGATACCAAAGGCACGGCCATCATGAATTCGCTGTTCCACGGCTATATCGATTGGCAAGGCGAGATCCCGACTCGTCCCACCGGCGCACTGGTCGCCGACCGGCCCGGCAAAACCACTGGCCATGCGATTTTCAATCTGCAGGAGCGGGGCGAGATGTTCGTCACCCCCGGCATCGAAGTCTATGAAGGCATGATCATCGGCGAGAACGCCCGCGACGCCGATCTCAACGTGAATATCGTCAAGGAAAAGAAGCTGACCAACATGCGGGCGTCCACGGCCGATGAAGCTATCCGTTTGGTGCCGCCGCGCATCTTGAATTTGGAGCAGGCCATCGAATTCATCCGCGACGACGAATTCGTGGAAGTGACCCCGCAATCCATCCGGCTGCGCAAGAAAACCCTCAAAGCGAATCAGCGGTGACGAAGGTACATCTCGCCGTCGAGCTGCCTACAGAGCAAGCACCTTCTCAATCAGCTCCGCCTGCAGCAGGCGTTCAGAACGTCCGTCCCGGCTAACCCGCGAAATCGCCAAGCCATCAGAATACAGCGCGCTGCCATCGCTCGCCAAATCGAACGTGAGCACGTTGCTGGCAATCACCTCCGTCTCGCCATTGCGCCCGCGCCGCACGAGTTCCCATGACGACGGCACCACTTCCTGTGACTCGTCCTCCGAGGCCTGTGCCATCTGTGCATGTGCCAGATTCCCGTGAATAAACAGCTGCCGCGGATCCATCCGGCGCTGCACCGCACCCTTACTCGTGACCAGCGGCTTCCCGGTGTACATCATTGAGAAGACGTTGAAATACTGAAATACCGCCTGCGCCATCCGGAAAGGAAAAAGCGCCGCGTCTTTCAGCGAACCCAATAGGCTCGCCTCGGGAACTCCTGACTGGTAAGGCTTGCGGATGTAGTAGAGCGTCCCATCCTCAGTTCTCCGCGGTTGCAGTAAGTCGCGCCCTGACTCCGAAGCCACCTCCTCCAGGTCGCCGGAATCCAAATCCAATTCTTGAATGCTGCAAGGCCCGAGCCCGGCGAAGCGACCCGCGGCATCCCGACCCACACCCGCGCTCTGAAACACGATCCGCCGCTTCGCCCCCGCCACCCATTGAGGAAACTGATCGAAAGAGTCCCCTTCGGTTACCTCCGATAAGTCCGTTCCATGTAGCGGCAGAACGACAATATTGGAACGCATGTCATCCTTGTGAAATGCGGTCGCCGCCAGCGATAATCCCTCTGGATTTAGCGCCGCGTGACGAATGCAGAAGTCCGCTGTATGGAATAGACGCGTCTCCACACCCGCGGCATCCAAGAGAAAAATCCCGCTGACCGAGTCTGTCTCCATTGAGTACAGCAGTGTTCCGTCCTGTCCGGCTGCCAAGCCTGTTAGCAATACCGGAACAGCATTACGGGCGTTCGTCTGCGTAGCCCAAATGCCACCCATGAACATCGCGCCCCGCCCCTGCGTCTTCCAGGCGTGCCGCCGCGCAATGGATACCGTACGCTCCCGCACGGTCCGCTCAAACTCGCTCTCCACTACGTGCGTCACGCCATTCCTCCGCACGTGCAGCTTCCGTTTCGACAAAAAGGCGACCGCAGGTTCGCTCATCTACACTACCTTCGGTCGTTAGTCGGCGATTCGTTCTAAGGCTAAACACTGAGTGCAAAGGCTGAGCGCTTAAAATAGGTACCATGCGTGCGTCAGACGTCAAGCCCATTAACTACATGAAGACCCATTCAGCCGAACTCATTGAAGCGGTTAACAAGAAACGTAGCCCAGTGGTCATCACGCAGAACGGAGCACCGCGTGCCGTGCTGATGGATGTTGAAAGCTACGAGCGAATTCAAGACGCGTTGATTCTGCTTAAGATGATCTCTCAGTCGGAGGAAGATTTCCGAAAGGGACGCTGGATCTCGCAGGCTCAAATGGAACGGGAAATTCGCAAGAGGCTCGGTGATTGAAACGGCTTCGCGTCCATTGGTCGACTTTGGCTTCTCTCGATCTGAGAAGCACAATCCCCGCCGTGGAAGAATCGTACCCGAGCTCCTTGCGCAAGGAATTTCGGATTATCGGCAAATCCTCGTCGCGGCCTACCGCGTTATCTATGCGGTTAGAGCAGATTCGATTGACATCGTAGCTGTGATCGACAGCAGGCGCGACTTGCAGGATGCTCTGTTCCGGCGCCTAATTCGATAGCTTTGCCTTCAGCAGCTCATTCACCGCCGCCGGGTTCGCCTGCCCTTTGCTGGCCTTCATCACCTGCCCGACGAAGTAGCCGATTACCGTGGTCTTCCCCGACTTGTATTGCTCCACCTGCTTCGGATTGGCGGCGATTATTTCGTTTATGATTTTTTCGAGTGCGCCCGTATCGCTGATCTGCCGCAGGCCCTCGCGTTCGATGATGGTCTCGGGCGACTGCCCTGTCTCGTAGATCTTGGCGAAGATATCTTTCGCCATCTTGCCGCTGATTTCACCTTCATTTATTTTCCGTACGAGGGCCCCCGTTCCCTGCGGCGTGATTTTGTCGAAGGCGTCGGGCATCGCCATAAGCTCGCCGGTGACCCAGTTCGCAGTTCCACGCGGATCGCCGGCCACGGCCGCGGCCTGCTCGAAATAGTCGCTGATCGCCCGCGTCGCCGTAAGCACCTGCGCATCGTACTCGCGCAAGCCATAATCCTCGACAAAGCGACGGCGCTTATCCGCCGGCAACTCCGGAATCGCCTTGCGAATGCGCCCCAGCCACGCCTCGCTCACCCGCAACGGCACTAAATCGGGTTCCGGAAAATAGCGATAGTCGTGCGCGTGCTCTTTGCTGCGCATGCCAACGGTTTCTCCAGTCGCGACGTTGTAGAGACGCGTCTCCTGTTCTACCCGGCCGCCGCTTTCGATCAATGCTACCTGCCTGGCGATCTCGTAATCCAGCGCCATTTTGGCGAAGCGGAATGAGTTCAGATTCTTCACTTCGGCCTTGGTCCCAAACTTCTCCGCGCCCTTCAAGCGCACTGAAACATTGGCGTCGCAGCGTAGTTGGCCCTTCTCCATATCGCACTCGGAGACGCTCACGTATTGCATCACCTGTTTCAGTTCTGAAAGATACTCGTAGGCTTCGTCTGAGGACCGAATATCCGGCTCGCTCACAATCTCGATCAGCGGCGTCCCGCTGCGGTTCAGATCAACGTAGGTATAGCGGTCGGAATCCTTGAAGCCATCGTGGATGCTCTTCCCGGCGTCATCCTCCAGATGAATGCGCGTCACTCCGATGCGCTTCTTCGCGCCGGCCACCAGGACCTCGAGCCAGCCGTGCTCGGCCAGCGGCTGATCGTACTGCGAGATCTGATAGCCCTTGGGCAGGTCCGGATAAAAATAATTCTTGCGCGCAAATCGCGAAAAAGAATTGACGCGGCAGTGCATCGCGAGAGCGGCCTGGATCGCCATCTCGACCGCTCGTCCATTCAGCACCGGAAGCGCGCCCGGCAACCCTAAGCAGACTGGGCAAACATTGGTATTGGGCGGCGCGCCGAAACCGGTGGGGCAGCCACAGAAAATCTTGGTGCGAGTGTTGAGCTGGACATGCACTTCCAGCCCGATCACCGGCTCGTACTTGGCGATTTCTTCCGGCGAAGCAATAGCCGGGGCACTAGACGACATGCTTCATTGTAGTATCAGGCTATTGTTTTTGACCCGACAGAGCGGCCGTGCCGATCATGCCTCCCAGGCCCATTGTCTCGACCGCGCTCGACGGCACGATCACCATTGAACCCCGCTCTTTGATCGCTTCGTAGAGCATGTTCATCGCGCGAAGATGCAGCGCCACCGGGTTATTGAGATAGACCATGGAAGCTTCGGCAAATTTCGACGAGATCTCAGTCTCGGCGGTGCCCAGAATGATGCGCGCCTGCCGTTCCCGCTCAGCCTGCGCCTGTCGCGACATGGCCTCCTCGAGCGCCTGAGGAATATGAACATCGCGGATCTCTACCGACTGTACCGTGATGCCCCAAGGATTGGTCTTCTCGTCCAAAATTCGCTGCAGTTCGCGGCCCAGCATCTCCCGCTCCGTGATCATCTGCGCCAGATCGTGCCGGCCTATCGATTCGCGCAGCGCCGTCTGCGCACTCAGCGTGATCGCTTGATCGAAATCCATCACCTCCAGAATCGATTTCTCCGCATTCCATACTAGCCAGAACACGATTGCGTCGACATTCACCGGCACCGTGTCGCGCGTCAAAGCGGACTCGGCGTTGACACTGGTCACGCGCACGCGCTGATCGACATACTGGCTGACCTGGTCGATGATCGGAATGATCATGAAGATTCCTGGCCCACGCAGGCCGATGTAGCGGCCCAGCCGCAGAACGGCAGCCCTCTGCCATTGTTCGGCGACTTTGATGGCCAGCAGGAAATAAAGCCCGATCACCGCTCCCGAGATCGCTGGCGCCGGACGATTGTACACCGCGGTCGACACCACACCACCTACTATCAGGACCACAAATACCGCAACCCCGAGGCTGCTGCTCTGCTTGAGAGTTTGTCGAAATAGCATGGCTTAAGTCCTCCTGTTCTGTTCGTTCTGCAATTCGTTGAAATAGCCCAGCAATTCTTGCAATGTAATTCCCTCGGCGCCAGCGCGGGCCAGCAAATCGCCCACTAACTGCGCCACGCGACGCCGCCGCTCCAGTTCGTTCGCCTGCGGTTTCTTTTCGGTGATAAAAGTTCCAGTGCCCTGCTGGGTCGCCAGCACTTCGCGAATTTCTAATTCCCTATAAGCGCGGACTACGGTGTTGGGGTTGATCGCCAGATCGACCGCGAGCTGGCGCACCGTCGGCAGTTGATCGCCCGCGTTGAGGCTTCCGGCTGCGATGCCTCCGAGCACCTGGTCGATGATCTGGCGGTAAACCGGGACTCCGCTGCGAGCATCCAGCTTGAATTCGAAGCGGCCATTCTTGTTCGCGGCAATCATCTATAGTGCTAGTGTATCAATACACTAATACATTGTCAAGGGAAAAACGCAAGTAAACGTTCCTGCCTAGACTTACGTTTAATGAGATATGAGATCGCCAGCTTTTCTTACTACTGGGCTGGCTTCGTTTGTTCTGATTTTCCTAGCCGTAGGCTCCGCCAAGCCATCGAAGGCAGTGGACGACGCGAAGCGGCAAGCTAAGCTCTTTCAGAAGAAGCTTTCGAAAGACCAGCAAATCCAGCATGCTCTCGACCGCTTGACCTTCGGGCCCCGCCCGGGCGACATTGCGCGTCTAAAGAAGATGGGCCTCAAGAAGTGGCTCGACCTCGAGCTTCATCCCGAGCGCGTCATCGAAGATCATGATCTGGAAGCCAAGCTCCAACCGCTCGAATCGCTCCGCATGACCCCGATGGAGGCCGTGCAGCACTATCCGCCGCCGCAGATGATCCGCGCTATCGCCGCCGGCCGCCAGCCACTGCCGGAAGATCCGGTGCTGCGCGCGAGCATCCAGCGTTTGATCGCCCGCTACAAGATAAAGAAAGAGGAGGCGGCGTCGGGCCAAGGCGCGGCAGCCTTCGATCCCAACGCGGACCTGGAGCCCGCGAAAACGCTCGAAGAAACCCTGGCACCTCCGGAACTCTACACACTTCGCAACGGGAAGCCCGACCAGAAGCGCGAATTGCTCGAGTCCATGGCCGCCGACAAATTGGAGGACGTGCTGATCGCCCTTCCGCGTGCCCAGCGGCAGCAGCTATTCAATAATTCTCCGGTCGATGTCCAACGCAAAATCATGCTGCTGAATTCTCCGCAGCAGGTAGTCGCCTACGATCTGCTGGAGGCCAAGCTCCTGCGAGCCATCGAAAGCAATCGCCAATTGGCCGAAGAGCTTGACGATTTCTGGTTCAACCACTTCAATGTGTATTACGACAAGGGCTCGGATCGCTTTCTGATTCCCGATTACGAGCGTGAAGCGATTCGCCCGCACGTGCTAGGCAAATTCCGCGATTTGCTAGAGGCTACTGCAAAAAGCCCTGCCATGCTTTTCTATTTGGACAATTTTCAGTCGGTGCGTCCGGATATCGATGCTAATTCCAAGAATAGGAAAGTGAAGCGCGGCCTCAACGAGAATTACGGCCGCGAGCTGATGGAACTGCATACGCTCGGCGTCAATGGCGGTTATACGCAGCACGATGTCACTGAGGTGGCCCGCTGTTTCACGGGCTGGACCATCCAGGATCCACGGCGGGGCGGCGCCTTCTTCTATGACGACAAGCTGCACGACAAAGGCGAAAAGGTAGCGTTGGGGCACGTGATTCCGGCGGGCGGCGGCATCGAGGACGGCGAGAAAGTGCTCGATATTCTGGCCGCCCATCCCTCTACGGCCAAGTTTATTTCCACCGAGCTAGCCCAGCGGTTCGTGGCCGACAATCCGCCGCCAGCGCTGGTCGATAAAATGTCGAAAACATTTCTGGACTCGGGCGGCGACATTCGCCAAGTGATGAAGACCATGCTCGACTCGAAAGAATTTTGGTCGCAGGGGGCTTATCGCGCCAAGGTGAAGACGCCCTTCGAGATGGTCGCCAGCTCGGTGCGGGCGCTCGACGCGAACGTGACCGACGCTTGGGCGCTGGCAAATCAGGTCGGCAATCTCGGCGAGCCGCTGTATCGCAAGCAGGAGCCCACAGGGTATTCGAACTTGAATTCCGATTGGGTGAACTCGGCGGCGCTATTGGGCCGGATGAATTTCGCGGTCCAGGTGACCAAGAATCAACTGCCGGGTGTGAAGACACCGGCGTCGCAGCCCGCTGAAATGATTGGCTCGCCTGATTTTCAAAGAAGGTAGATTTTCTATGACCTCACGACGCGTTTTCCTGAAAGGCTCTGCGCTGGCAATGTTCGGCGTGGGCGCCCTGCCAACGTGGCTGTCGCGCTCGGTATATGCAGCCGACGGCTCCGATCGACGCAAAAAGATTCTGGTGGCGATCTTCCAGCGAGGCGCGGTGGATGGGCTGAATGTAGTCATTCCGTTCGGCGAACAGCGCTATTATGAGCTTCGGCCGTCGCTCGCGATTCCCAAGCCCGATGGCACGCCCGCGTCGGCAGTCGATCTGGACGGCTTCTTCGGACTACACCCGTCCCTCTCTCCGCTGAAGGCGATGTTCGACGCTCAGCAGCTTGCCATTGTCGATGCGGTCGGGTCGCCGGACCCCACGCGGTCGCATTTTGACGCACAGGACTACATGGAATCCGGCACTCCCGGCTACAAGGCAACTAGTGACGGCTGGATGAACCGCGCTCTGCCGCCCGTCGCCGGCACAGGGTCGCCGATTCGCGCGGTCGGCCTGGGCTCCGGCCTTCCCCGCTGCCTTCGGGGTCGCAATGACGCCCTGGCAGTGAACAACCTAAATGATTTCCAAGTGCGCGACCCGAAAGCGGCGGCTGCGTTCGAGAACATGTACGAACACACGCTCGATACCACGCTGCACAGCACCGGCAAGGAGACCTTCAGCGCCGTGAAGATCATGCAGTCGCTCCAGAAGCAAACCTACACGCCCGCCAACGGAGCGAAATATCCCAGCGGCAGATTCGGCCAAAGCCTGCAGCAGATCGCGCGCCTGATTAAGGCCGACGTCGGGCTGGAAGTGGCATTCGCCGATATCGGTGGTTGGGACACGCACGTCAACGAGGTTGGCGCGCAGCCGGCGGTGGGCCAGCTTGCCAACAATCTTTCCGACTTCGGCCAGTCGCTCGCTGCTTTTTATCAGGACTTGGGCGATCAGATGGCGGACGTGGCCGTGGTCACCATGTCCGAGTTCGGCCGCACCGCCAAAGAGAATGGCAATCGCGGCACTGATCATGGCCACGCCAATGTCATGTTCGTCATGGGCGGCGGCATCCGCGGCGGGAAGGTCTACGGCGACTGGCCGGGTCTGGCTGAAGAGCAGCTCAACGAAGGCCGCGACCTGGCGCTCACCACTGACTTCCGCGATGTGCTCGGTGAACTGGTGTCCAAGCACCTGGGGAATCCTAACCTGAAAGCCGTCTTCCCTGGTTATGAGAACCCGAAATTCCGCGGTTTAATCGGGTAACTCGCTGCCCCCGGTTTCCGCCTACCCGACTGTATATAAAGACAATATACGCTGCCGGAGATGTTAGGTCCCTACGATGTGTTGTCTGGATGCATCGGTTTCGACTGGGATGGAGACAACTCCGAGAAGAACTGGCAGAAGCATCGTGTGTCGGTCGTGGAGTGCGAGCATTTATCCTGCCGTTAATAGTGACCGATGATCCGAAGCATTCACAAAAGGAGCGACGATTCTACGCGCTTGGGCAGACGTCAGACGGCCGATTGCTTTTCGTTGTGTTCACAGTTCGGCGGAACTTTGTCCGGGTCATCTCAGCTAGAGACATGCATTGGAAGGAACGGGAGGCTTACTTGTCATCATGAAGAAACCCTTGCCAAGATTCCGTAACGAGGACGCCGAGCGCAATTTGGAGTACGCACGATTCTACGGAGTACATAGACTGGAAACGCGCCAACAGGGTGGTTCTGCCGATACTAAAACCGTCGTTGAAGACGATCTCGATTCGACTGCCTCGATGATCGCGGATCTGCGAATGCTGGCCAACCAGCGTGACGTCCCGTATCAGTCGTTGCTGAAGGTATTCTTGGCTGAAAGAATCGACCAGGAGCGGAAGCATAAGAACGGTTCCGGCCGAAGCTGAGTCCTGCCGACCAACCGCACAGTTAGCATTCCGGGCAGATCGTAATCGGGTTGCCATCAAAGCGGGTGAAACTGAATCCCGCGAACTGCTCGTTGTAGACGGTGGCCATATCGCGAAGTATGGATATGGCGATCTCTTCCCCTAGCCGCATTCCTTCGACGCCGTCTGAACGGTAGTGGACCCCACAGGCCTCCCGGCCCAGCGACACATTTGCTGCCAGTTTGTTCAACTCGCTACCCACGGTGAGCGGAGGTCCGGTGTAAGGGACGAACGTCAGCCCGTCGTCGGACGGGACCATGGGACTGGGAATCACGAACGACTCATTAAACATCGCCTTGAGCATCGTCACGCCGGCACCCCCTGTCACGGCGTGCGCCGCGGGATAGGAGGGGTGTATCGGAGATCCTTCCGGATAAGGCATCGGGAGGAGATAGTTACCATGAGCCTTGAAGGTCGCCTGCAAGGCGGCCGAGTTAAGTACATCGGAATGGATGGAATACTTAGCGGCTCCGGTGACGAGATTGTGAATGCGTCCGCCGAACGCTTCCGGGCGGACACGGCGATGGACCAGCCATTTCTGGCAAAACACAGCGTGAAGAGCGTTGATGGGAGCGCTCCACATGAGGTCCAGGGCGGCTTGAGCGCCGAATGTAATGGAACCTGCCTGGGTGGAGTAGTTGAGGTACGGATTGTTCGGATTGAGCGCCGGATTCCCGTAGCTCAACAACAACAAAGTAGCCAGAACATTGGCCTGACCCATGAAATCCCGATGCAAGTATTCACTCAGATCGCGGTTGTTGCGAATGTAGCGCGGAGTGGAGTCGAAAACATTCGAGCCGGCCGCAACGCCCTTCTGCACGTTGAGCCAGGCCGGATAAGTAGTCATGTAGTCGTCACCGGGGACGGTCGTACGGTAAAGCTGGGGAAACTGGGCGGCGCCGAACGGAATCGTTTTCCACAAAAACTGCGACACCAGAGGGCCAGTGGTCTCGCCTGGAGATAGGCCGCGGAAGATGACGTCAGGCGTTATCTGACCACTGACGTTGGGCGCCCGGTAATCGGATAGTTTACTCAAGTCAGCGCACGCCTGGGCGATGGTAGGGTCGGAAGAATATTGACTAAACGGGACATCGCGCGTTAGGGCATACCAGTAATCTTCCACCATCTCTCCCGCCGCTTGGGCGCTGCTGAACGCCGGGGCGGCAGGCGAGGCTATAGCCGCGGCGTCAGCGCCCACCATAGCGTAACAGTAGGCCGACTGCGGGTTCGCCAACTTGACGGTGCCCCCCAGTGGAATCGCTTCGAAATCGCCTGGTTGGCCGCTATTGAGCGCACTTAGCATGGCATTGTAGGCATTGAGATCCACCTCGCCCAGTTGGTTGTGCGGAAGCGCTTTCGTAAAGCTGGCGATCCGATTGGCATAAAGCTGTTCGTCGCCATTGCTGGTGGATACCTGCTCCGGACGGTCCCGTTGCAGGATCGCCGCGTCGGGGCGAATCGCAAAAGCGCGGTGCCGGCGCTGTGCGGGATCCAGCGGTCCGGTAGCACCGAGCGCGCTGGGAGCTGCCAGGGTGGAAAGCAAGCCGGCTCCGCCAAACGCGGTCAAGGTTGGGGCGGCGCCCAGATAGCTCAGAAATCTTCGCCGGCTGGCGCCAGGATGCTTTTCGCCGGGGACTGAGGTCTTATTTCGAGTTGGCATAGATCCAAGGACTGTCGCGCAGCAGCACGAAATTGTCAATATTTTCTGCCTATACCCTGTCTATCCACGTAAGCTGCTCGATCTGATAAGCTTGGACTCTCAGATATCCAGAAATTTGAGGGCTCCCAGGAGCGCCCATGGCTCAAGCTTCCATTGGAAGGCAATGTATCCGCTTCGCAGTGTTCGAAGTGGATCTAGAATCCGGCGAGCTGCGCAAGCACGGAATCAAAATTAAGCTCCAGCAGAAACCCTTCCAAATTCTGGCTCTACTTCTGGAGCGCCCCGGCGAGGTGGTGACTCGCGAAGAGCTACAACAGACATTGTGGCCTTCCGACGTCTTCGTCGATTTTGAAAGCGGGCTGAACAATGCCGTGAAGAAATTGCGGGCCGCACTGGGTGATTCCGCCGAAACTCCGCGCTTTGTGGAGACGGTCGCCCGGTATGGTTATCGATTCCTGGTGACGCCGCAATCTGTAAACGGCACCCCAACCGCATCGCCGGCCCTACCGCCCACGAGCGAGACGGCGCCCCGAGTCTCTCGGATGTGGATGGCAGCCGCACTAGTGGCCCTGATGGTGTTGCTAGCCGCGATCTGGATCGCGCGCCAGCGCGCTCTTCATCCGGCGTCCATCGCTTCGCGGGTCCACAAGATTGCTGTACTGCCACTCGAGAATCTTTCACATGACGAGCAGCAGGAGTATTTCGCCGATGGCATGACGGACGCAATCATCGACCAACTCGCTCGGGTCCAGGGTCTTACCGTTATCTCGCGAACATCAACAATGCAGTACAAGAAGGCACGCAAACCGCTGCCCCAGATCGCCCGCGAGTTGGGCGTCGACACCGTCGTGGAAGGTACCGTGCTTCGCGCCGGCGGCCGGGTCCGAGTCTCCGCTCAATTGATCGATGCGGCCACAGACAGGCATTTATTGTCGCGAACCTTCGAAAAAGATCTGGAAGATGTCTTGCAATTGCAACAGGATGTAGCCCGCGCCGTGGCTCAGCAAATCACGAGCAGCTTGACGGCCAAAGACGCGGGCCGGCTGTCACATCCCGTGTCTGTCGATCCGGCGGCCTACCAGGCGTTCATGCTGGGACGGTTCTATTGGTTCAAGCGGACGCCGGACGCGTCTTGGAAGAGCATCGAATACTTTCAGCAGGCCATTGCTCGCGAGCCCAACTACGCTCTGGCCTACATGGGTTTGGCGGACTCCTACTTTTCGCTGCAAAACTCTGAGGTCGTTCCTCCGCTGCAGTTCAAGGCGCAGGAGCGATCCGCGATTCTGAAAGCTCTCACCCTGGACGACTCCCTGGCCGAAGCACACACCTCGCTGGCCCACGCTCAGGAAATGGAAGATTGGGATTTCGCTGCCGCTGAAAAGGAATACCGCCGGGCAGTGGAGCTTAACCCGAACTACGCGCTTGCTCACCAATGGCTTGGAAACGACCTGGCGATTCGCGGCCGGTCGGAAGAAGCGCTAGAGGAGAGCCGTAAAGCGATGGCGCTCGATCCGCTTTCGGCGCTCTACCGGGGTAGTTATGCGCACCGGATCGCATATGCCCGGCGATTTGTTGAGGCTGCCGACGCCTGCCACAGAGCCTTAGAGCTAGATGCTAATCATCCCACGGCCAATATGTATTTAGGGCAGATCGAGGAATACCGAAACAGGTTTCCAGATGCGATCATTCGGTTCCGGAAGGCATATGAAGCCACGGCAACGCCGCTGCATCTGGCTAATCTCGGGCACGCCTATGCGCGCAATGGCAGTCGCAGCGAAGCTCTGAAGGTACTCGCTCAATTGCGTACTCTCTCCAAGACCCGGTATGTTTCCCCCTACGCGTTTGCGCTAGTTTACATCGGCCTGGCGGACACGGAGAAGGCTTTCGAATGGCTGCAAAAGGCCATCACGGAACGCAGTCCAACTCTCACGACCCTAAAGGTGGATCCGGTATTCGATGATCTGCGAAGGGACCCGCGCTTTGTTTCTTTGATTCAGCAAATCGGGTTGTAGCATCGACTTCGGCGTCCACTACCGGGTTTCTGCTGTTAATGATATCCTGAAGTTGTTATGGCAATTCCCAATGTCAAGCGGTTCCGGCCGTTCTGCCCAACTTGCAACGAACCTTTCACGGTCATGGTGGTCCTGCCCAAGGGCGCTGATGTGGATAAGTATCTGAGCGATACGGTGGCGCGCCACGATCACAAGGCGTTCCAGGAAGCCAAGCAGCAGCACTTCAAGATCCGCGTCGGACAACAGAAGCAGCGCAAAGCGAAATAACGAACGCCTGGCTCGGCGTAGCGCTGAATCTTTCGCACGTTGTCGTTCATCTGAACAACGTAGCATCCAAATAATCTAGTGTCGGTTTGCAACCAGAAACCAGAAACTAGAAACGCCGATGTTATCCTGAAAAAAATGGCATATGATCTGATCGTTATCGGAAGCGGTCCGGGCGGTTACTCGGCCGCGGTTCGCGCCGGCCAGTACGGCCTGAAGACCGCCATCATCGAAAAGGATCCCAAGCTGGGCGGCGCGTGCCTGCACGTCGGGTGCATTCCCACCAAGGCGCTGCTCCACACAGCCGATGTCTGGGAGCACTTCGTGCATTCCAGCGACGAAGGCATCCAGTGCGAGAATCCGAAAATCGAGTACGCCAAGGTTCTCGACCGCAAGAACAAAATCGTCGCCAAACACGCCAAGGGCGTCGAGTTCCTGATGAAGAAGAACAAGGTCGACTGGATCAAGGGCTACGCCAAGCTCAAGCCGCGCGGCGGGAGCAGTTTGGTGCAAGTTGAAGTGAAAGCCGATGGGGGAATGCAGACGCTCGAATCGAAGAACGTCATCATTGCCACCGGATCGGAAGCGCGCATGCTCCCCGGTCTGAAGCCCGATCCGAGGGCCATCCTCACCAATATCGAGATTCTCGACTTGCCGGTGATCCCCAAAACGATGCTGATTATCGGCGCCGGCGCCGTGGGTGTGGAGTTCGCGTCAATCTTCAATCGATTCGGATCGAAGGTGACGGTGCTGGAGATGTTGCCGCGGCTGGTTCCCGTCGAGGACGAAGATGTTTCGAAAGAACTAGAGCGCTACTTCAAGAAAACCGGCATCCGTTGTGAAACGGGTGCTAAAGCTGAGAACATCACCAAGACCGATCAGGGCGTTCGCTTGTGCGTCGCGCTACCCAACGGCAAGCGCGAGGATATGGAGGCCGAGACATTGCTGGTGGCAGTCGGCCGCAAGCCCAATACGCAGAACATCGGTCTGGAAGGCACGAAAGTCGCGCTGGATCGCGAGTTCATCAAGGTGGATGAATTCCAGCGCACCGGCGAGCCGGGTGTTTACGCGATCGGCGACGTTGTCGCCGGTACACCGCAGCTGGCCCATGTCGCCACTATGGAAGGGATGATCGCGGTGGCCCACATGGCCGGCAAACCGGCGAAGCCGATCAATCGCAATCGGATTCCAAGCTGTACTTATACCGAGCCGGGAATTGGCAGCGTGGGATTGACTGAGGCGCAAGCGCGCGCGCAGGGTTATGCGGTGAAAATCGGAAAGTTTCCGTTCGCGGCCAACAGCAAGGCCAGCATTCTGGGCAGCCACGAAGGCTTCGTAAAAGTAGTGGCCGACGAGAAATTCGGCGAGATCCTGGGCGTCCATATTATCGGACCGGAAGCCTACGAGTTGATTTCGGAAGCGGTGACGGCCATGGAAGCTGAAGCGACCGTTGAAACCATGATGAGCACCATTCACGCCCATCCGACGCTGTATGAAGCGCTGGGGGAAGCATTCAATAATGTGTACGGCCTCACGATCAATGCGTGAGATGCGCACCTGCGAGTTCCGCGATCTGGGCCGCGCCGGGTACGCCGAGGCTCTCGCGATTCAGAAAGACCTGGTGGAACAGCGCAAGCAGGGCCTGATCCCCGATCAGCTCCTGATCGTCGAGCATCCGCACGTGATCACCCTCGGCCGCAATGGCCACAGAGAGAATCTTCTGGCGAATGAAGAGGAACTGCGGCGCGCGGGCATCGAGTTTCACCCCAGCGACCGTGGCGGCGACATTACCTATCACGGTCCAGGCCAGATTGTGGGCTACCCAATCCTCGATTTGCGAGAATGGAAGCGCGACGTGGTCGCTTATGTTCGGGCCATCGAGTTAGTGATCATCGACGCACTGGCCGAGTTCGGCATTCAGGCCGGGCGGCTGGAGGGCTGCACGGGCGTGTGGGTGAATGGCAGGAAAGTTGCCGCGATCGGCGTTCATATCAGCCGCTGGGTTACGTCCCACGGCTTTGCTCTGAATCATACGACGGATTTGAAGTACTTCCAATACATCGTGCCGTGCGGGCTCACCAAACCGGTTACTTCGATGGAGGAACTGGGTTCACATGCCGGCCGCGACGAGGTGGCTGCCGCGCTGGCGCGCCAATTCGCTAAACATTTCCAGTTCGAAGAGTACACAGGCAGGAATGCCTGTGCCACTACAATGGAGACAATTTCATGACTGATGTCGTAATGCCCCAGATGGGCGAAAGTATCGTCGAAGGCACGCTGACCAAGTGGCTGAAAAAGCCCGGGGAGCGCGTGGAGCGCGACGAACCGCTGTTCGAGATCTCAACCGACAAGGTGGACACCGAGATTCCATCGCCCGCAGCCGGCGTGTTGAAAGAAGTGCTGGTCGAAGAGGGCAAGACGGTCGCGATTAGCACCGTCGTCGGCCGAATTGAGGAAAGCGCCGGGAATGGCGCATCCGCTCCCGCACCGGCGGCCGCCAAACAAGCACCAGCAGCTCCGCCGCCTCCTCCTGCACCCTCTGCTCCTACTCTGGCTCCGAAAGCCGCGGAACCGGCCGCCCAGCCGGAACCTCCATTGGTCGCCGAAGCGCCGAGCCAACCGCCGGCGGCAGCCGCGCAAGCGGATGGGGATTCGCAAACGGGAGCCCTTTCGCCGCTGGTCCGCAAAATGGCGCGCGAGTACGGTATCGATCTGCGCCAGGTGAAGGGCACCGGCGGGGGAGGCCGGATCACCAAACAGGATCTCGACGCTTATATGTCTGCGCAGGGAGCGCGGACAATGGCGCAAGCCGGGGCGCCGGCTCCTCCCGCACCTGCGCAATCATCGGCGCCTGCACCGGCGGCAGCACCCCCTGCGAGTCGTCCCGCCGCACCCGCGCCCGCGACGCCCATGCCGAGAGCGGAAGCACCTCGAGCCCGCGTCGAGCCAATGAGCACGATGCGCGCCAAGATCGCCGAGCACATGATCCTTAGCAGACGCACCTCGGCGCATGTCACCACGGTCCATAAGACCGACATGACCAAGATCGCCAAGATGCGGGAGCGGCATAAGACTGAATTTCAGCAACGCTACGGATACTCGCTGACTTACCTGCCGTTCGTGATCGCAGCCGCGGTGGAGGCGATTCGCGCCTATCCGATCGTGAACGCGTCCATTGAAGGCAACAACATCATCTATCACAACGAAATCAATATCGGAATCGCAGTGGCGCTCGAAAACGGACTGATCGTGCCCGTAATTCGCAACGCCGACGAGAAGAACGTCACCGGATTGCAGCGCGCCGTCGTCGATCTTTCCACGCGCGCCCGCTCGCGGCAGTTGAAGCCAGATGAAGTGCAGGGCGGAACATTCTCCATCACCAACTTCGGGAGCTTCGGCAGCGTCTTCGCCACACCGATCATCAATCAGCCTCAAGTGGCGATCCTGGGAGTCGGATCGGTGGAGAAAATTCCGGTGGTGGTGGACGACGCGATTGCGATTCGCTCGGTCGCTTACCTGGCGCTAACATTCGATCATCGGCTGATCGACGGCGCGGTGGCCGATCAGTATACGGGCAAGGTCAAATCGATCCTGGAGAACTGGTCCGAGGAGGTTCTGTGATCGAGCAGGAGTTCCTCAGGTTTTCGGCTAAGGAGCTGGAGGTGTTGGGCGACCGCATTGAAGATTGCGTCCGACGGCTCAACCACGATCAAATCTGGACGCGCAACGCCCAAAACGTGAACTCGGTCGGCAACCTGGTTTTGCACCTGTGCGGGAACATTCGACAATGGATCGGCTTTGGCGTGGGCGATCTGGCCGACCAGCGGGATCGCGACAGCGAGTTCGCCGCGCGCGGAGGTCTCGAACCCGAGCAGCTCAGCGAGCGGCTTAAGGCGGCCGTTTCACAGGCTGCGGGGATCATTCGCAATTTCGATCAGGCGCGGTTGATGGAAAAGGTGACGATCCAGAATTACGACGTCACGAAAATGGAAGCGATCTATCACGTGGTGGAACATTTCTCCCAGCACACCGGCCAGATCATGTTCGTCACCAAGATGCTGACCGGTGATGATTTGGGCTACTTCAAGCACTTGAACCCGGGAGCTGCGGCGCACGTTCCTTAAGCTGCACTCCCGAGAGTTTCAGGCGCCTGGATTCGGTCATCAAGAACAGTAATTTGTGCGCGGCCAGTTCGTAGCTGAGCCCCTCGGCTCGAATGTTGGAGATGCAGTTTCGTTCCGCATCGGTGCGGCCGGGCCGTGGCTGCCAGGTGAGATAAATGCCGAGGCTGTCGGGCGAGCTTAAACCCGGGCGTTCACCGATCAGGACGACCGCCAGCTTCGCGCCCAACAGTTCACCGATCTCGTCGCCGATGGCAACCCGGCCTTGCGCGACGATCGTCACAGGCGCAACTTTCCAATCGAGCTTCGTGAGAACCAATTCGAGCAAAGGCACGGCGTGGCGATGGACCGCAAGCGCTGAAAGGCCGTCGGCGATCACGAACACCGCATCGTACTCGGATTTCAGGGGCGCCAACTGCTCCCGCGATTCGGCATTCAAGCGCCGGCCGAGGTCGGGGCGATGAAGATATGTAAAACGATCATGGGCCTCGCTCGAAAGCGCGACGTACGGAATGTTCTTCTGCTTGAGTTCGAGGATCAATGAACGCACATCCAGCGGCAAGTGGACCGCGTCGCGTGCTCGGGCGTGCGCGAGTTGGAAATCGAGCAGCTCAGAAGTTGGGAGGCTGTGTCCGGTGCGGCCAAGATCGACGCGGGCGGGAGTGAATTCGCGGAGAGACTTCATGCGTCGAGGAAGCCCGCACAAGCAGGAATGCCCGTGCTACACCAAGCCTCGAACTCGGGCGAGGGCCGCAGTCCGAAAATGCTGCGCAGATAGAGCGCGTCGTGGAACGAAGTGCTCTGGTAGTTGAGCATGATGTCGTCGGCGCCCGGAACGCCCATAATGTAGTTGACGCCGGCCGCCCCCAGCATGGTCAGCAGCGTGTCCATATCGTCTTGATCGGCTTCGGCGTGGTTGGTGTAGCAGATGTCGCAGCCCATGGGCAGGCCGAGCAGCTTCCCGCAGAAATGGTCTTCCAAGCCCGCGCGCAGAATCTGTTTGCCGTCGTAAAGATATTCCGGACCGATGAAGCCGACCACGGTATTTACCAGCATCGGCCGGAAGTAACGTGCCAAACCGTAGGCGCGGGCCTCGCAGGTCTGTTGATCGACGCCATGGTGAGCATTGGCGGAGAGCGCGCTACCCTGGCCGGTTTCAAAATACATGACGTTGTTGCCCACGGTCCCGCGTTTCAGGTCGAGCGCCTGATCGCGTGCTTCTTCGAGCATCGCTATGTTGACGCCGAAGGACCTGTTAGCCGCTTCAGTGCCGGCGACGGATTGAAATACCAGATCGACAGGAGCGCCCCGGCGCATCGCCTCCATCTGTGTGGTGACATGCGCAAGCACGCAGCTTTGAATTGGAATCTGATACGACTCGCGCAGACGATCGAGCATCCGGAGTAGAGTCTCGACAGTTTGAAGATTGTCCGAGACCGGATTGATGCCGATGACGGCGTCGCCGCTGCCATACATCAACCCGTCGATGATGCTGGCGGTGATTCCCTTCGGATCATCGGTAGGATGATTGGGTTGGAGACGCGTCGAAAGCCGGCCGGGCAGTCCAATGGTGTTTCGAAAGCGCGTGATGACGCGAATCTTGGCGGCTACCGAAACCAGATCCTGAAGGCGCATGATTTTGGAAACTGCGGCGGCCATCTCTGGTGTGAGGCCCGGCGCAAGCGCTTTGAGAATGTCGCCGGTAACCTGATCGCTGAGCAGCCAATCGCGAAAATCGCCGACAGTGAGATGCGAGACGGGTGCGAATGCGGCTGCGTCATGCTGATCGAAGATGAGGCGCGACACTTCGTCCGATTCATACGGGATGAGTGGCTCGGCGAGGAAAGTTGTCAGCGGCAACTCGGCTAGAGCCATCTGCGCGGCCACACGTTCCTCGGCGCTCGAAGCTGAAAGACCCGCCAGATCGTCACCGGAGCGTGCCGGAGTCGCCTTCGCCAGGAGCGTCTTCAAGTCGCCGAACTTATAAACAACATGGCCGACAGCATGCGAATTTCCGTTCACACACGCGCCCCTTGTTCGACCCGTTCCTGCTGGGCCAGCGCGAATTCCTCTTCGGGTGAAAGAATGAGCCGGCGGCGCGCGTAGAGGGCGAAATACGCAATTCCGCACAGAAACCAGATCGCCGCGCCGATTACGCCGAGATTATAGTCGCGATTGAGAAACAGGATCACGAGCGTCACGGCGGCTATGATCATCGCGATCGCCGCGCCAGCTACGCCCACCGGGCTGACATAGGGCCTCGACATCTGTGGAAACCTTCGCCGCAGCAAAATAAACGAAAGCATTTGCAAGATGTACGCCAGCACCGCGCCGAACACGGCCATGTTAAGCAACACTCCGCCCACCGGGCTGTTCTGCCCGGCAAGCTGAATCGTCAGAGCGGCTGTAAAACCGAACAGAGATCCGGCGATCAAAGCCCGATGCGGCGTCTTGCGGGTCCCATGCGTCACCGAAAGCCAGCTTGGAAAGTATCCGGCGCGCGACAACGAAAAGATCTGGCGGCCGTACGCATAGATGATGGTGTGGAAACTCGCGAGCAGTCCAGTGCATGCAAACAGCGCCAGCAACCGCGCGCGCATCCCCTGACCGAAAATGGCGCGGAAGCCGAGGAATAGAGGTTCGGTGGACGCGGTGATCTTGGTCGCGCCGGGCGGGATGCCGGCGTTGAGGATCACGGTGAGGAAAGAACAGAGGATCAGCGTTACGAGCCCGAGCAGGATGCCTTTGGGCATGTCCCGCGCCGGGTCATGTGCTTCTTCCGCGGCGAGCGGCAGTTGTTCGATTCCGAGATAGACCCACAATGCGAAGGGCAACGCGGTCAGGATTCCGAACCAGCCTTTGGGAAGCCACGGTCCACCTTCGAGCGCCCAACGATCGAGTCTGAAGAGCGGCGCTGCGCCGATATAGAAAACGACGAGAATCGCGAGAGCACAGATTGTGATGATGATGGAGACGCGGAAGGACATCTCGACGCCGCCAACGTTGAAGGCCACAAAGATGGCATAACAGGCGAGCCACCACAGCGGCGCGTAGGCAGGCGGAGTTCGGAAGATCGCACCCAGATATCCGCCCACACCGACGACGATAACGGCCGGGGTAAGGATGTACTCCATGTTCTCCGCCAGGCCGGTAATGTAGCCGCCCCAAGGACCCATGGCGGTGCGGGCGAACGAATATGCTCCGCCCGTATGCGGAAGGGCGGGCGACATTTCGGCGATGCTGAAGCACAGTCCGATGTAGAGCAGCGTCATGATCACAAGCGCTCCGAGCATACCGCCGAAGCCGCTCGCAAGACCGAAGTTCCAGCCGAAGAAGTCGCCCGAGATCACCGCGCCCACGCCCAGGGCCCAGAGATGGAAGACGCGAGCATGACGCCGGAGCCCGCGCTTTTCCAGATATCCGGCGTCAGGCGTGGTGTAGGCTAGCTTATCCACTGCACACGTTGTAGCACAGGGCGGCCTTGCTTTCTTGCCGCATTACCAGGTAGCCGTTCTGGAACTCCTTCCAGTTTTTCCGTAACCGGATCAGTGATAGCCTGCAACCAAGTATGGTGGAGTGCCCAAGGTGCCGATCCGGAAATGTTCGACGATGCCGGCTGCATCGACCTCCGGATCTGCTCCTGAGCCTGTTTTATCTGAGTCCGTTTCGATGCTGTCACTGCGGCCGTCGATTTTTTTGGTTCCGGAACACGAGAGGCATACCAAGTTTCATGACGACACTCTTTATTCTTTCGGCGCTGCTGTTAGCTGCTTGGTTTGCTGCGCTGCATTCGTTGTGGAAGGCCCCGCCGCCGGCCGCCGTGGAAGACCCGGCCGATCGGATTGAAACTTTAGTGCAGCGGAAATTGAGTGAGGTGACGGGCCAGCACACAGCGACGGAAAGCTCACCTCATTAGGAAGAGTTTTGTAATATGATTTACTACAAATCCCGTACTTGTAACCGTTACCTTACTTGCATCGCAGGAGAGCCTCGGTCACAATAGAGCACTCAACCTAGAGTTTGTTCAAGGTGCTCCGGATTAGCTGAGGTCCCGATCGGAGGTGATGGGGGCTTAGCCTAAGCCAAGCTAGTGTTATAGAAGATTGAATGCTTTAGGAATATGAGCCGCGTTCATGATGCCTTACGCCGCCTCGAGCACCATGGCGGATTGCCGCTTTCTGGCGTGGGACTGAACTCGGAGCATTGGCTGCTCGGGTTCCTGGAAGATTTGTTAGGTCAGTTTCGCACTTCCGGCGACATCAATTTTGAAGCCGTTCAGCGATTGCTGCAGCACCACGAGCAACTCTTTCTCAAAGATCTGGAGACGGCTCGCAGGATGTACCGCACCTATCCTGGTTTGTTCCAGCACGAACGCGTCGATCTGGGTGGCGAATCAAAAGCAGCTCAGGCGTAACGTCTTACTTACTGAGCAGTTCAAAATAGCGATCCCGGGAGATGCCGGCGGTTCGGAGATTGTTCTCGATAATGAAGACCGGCACTGCGGCGTACTTCGGAATCACCACTGGACGCTTCACGCCGCGCTTGGCGAAGACCATGTCGTCCCCAGTGGTGCGAATACAGGCGAAGCCTTCTGCCTCAAACACTTTCACTAGCTGCTGATACGAGACGGGGCTAAATTTTGACATGCGTCAGCGCCGGCAACGGAACAGATATACGCTGCACGCCGATGAACTTGGGGCTGGTGAGCTTATGCTTTCTCTTGATCTAGCCCGCCTCTTCAAGGATTACTTCGAGTGTTCCCATCTTCTCGGATTCCTCGAGAAACAGGCCAACAGCTTCCTTTAGGTTTTTCAAAGCCTTCTGTTTGGATCCACCGCACGAGGATACGTCTAGTTCCAATGCGTCTGCAATATAGGTACGGCCTTCTTTGAAAACACGGGTTGTGAACTGGATCTCCATGGGGTGCCTCACGACTAACGCCTGCACTGGAAGGATAGCATCCGTGGGGCCTTGGGGCCATCGAATCCTGGGAAGAAACCGAGGCGCTCGTTCGTCTAAAGTAGTGGTTTCGCCATGGTGCTGGACGCGAACGACCGGGAAGTGATCGAGGCCTGCCAACGCGGCGACTGGGACGCGTTTCGTCTGCTGTTTGAAACCCACAAGGATCGGGTGTATTCGATCGCGCTGCGTTATTCCGGCAATGAATCGGCCGCCATGGATATCGCCCAGGAGACATTTCTCAAGCTGTTCTCATCGATCCGCGATTTTCGCGGTGGCGCGAGTTTCGAGTCGTGGCTGTATAGGGTCGTGGTGAACCGCTGCCTGGATCACCAGCGCAGTGTCCGGCGGCTGATGCCTTTCCTCGAAGGACTTCTGGATATCGGCAGCGCTGCCGCGGACAGCGTGCTCGAGGAGTTGCTGCGCGCAGAGACGGCGAAGAACGTCCAGAAGATCGTCGGGACGTTGCCGCCCGAGCAGCGGATCGTGGTGGTGTTGCGGTACACCGAAGGCCTCGCGTACGAGGAGATCGCGGAGATGCTGGGATGTTCGCCCGGAACGGTGGCGTCGCGGCTGAATCGGGCGCACAAAATGCTGGAGCGTCGGTTGGCTCATCTTCGAGTGCGAGGAGGTAATGGTGTATAAGCCGGATATTGATGAAGTATTGACGAGGCATTTGGGCCGGGCGGCGGCGCCGGAGGAGTTGTGGGAGAGGATTGAGAGTCCACAGGTGTTGGCACGAGTGCCAACACGGCACGCAGGAGTGCGTGCGCTACTTGTTCTCGCGACCTTACTCGTCTTGGCGGTGGTGTTTCATAAATACAACATGACACCACCCGCTTCGAAGGCGGTTCTCAACACCGCCTGCCACCTTTGCCATGCGGGCGCGTAGGAGTATTCCCAGGTGGGTGAAAATTGGGGGTTGATCGCGATTTAGCCTGAAATTTCGCAGCAGAATGGCCAATGTGGAAGCCTATGTTCTTGTTTTGCAATGAGATGCAATCCACGACGAGACTTGGTCCCATGATTGCGGCGGCGCTATAATGGAGGATTAGGAGCGGAGCATGAATACCTATGTGAAGTTTGGGGCCATCGTGGTTGCCGTGATTGGTGTACTTGCCTGGTTGGCCGTCGGCGGCACGAACGAAAGCAAGAGTTACTTCAAGACGATTTCCGAACTGAAACAAATGGGCGATCAGGCGCAAATCAAGCGCGTGCGCGTGGATGGTTTTGTCCAAGCCGGATCGATTGTGCGCAACGGCTCCGAGGTATCTTTTGTGATCCATCAGGATCCCAACAAGAGGCAGCAGGACAACATGACGCTAAAAATTGTGTACCGGGGCATCGACCCGCTGCCGGATACCTTCAAAGATGATGCACAGGCCCTGGCTGACGGGAAGCTGGGCCCCGATGGAGTATTCCAAGCCAGCAAGATCCAGGCCAAGTGCGCATCCAAGTATGAAGCTAAGCCGCAACTGAAGAAGGACTCCAGTCAAGCCGGCGTATAGCAAATAGCACGACAGGCGAAAGCGCCTGAATCATTTAGAGGAACTAAGCTCGAATGGAAAATATAGGCGCTCTCTCGATTCTGCTGGCATTTTGTTTCGCCGTATACGCCGTCGTCGGCTCCATCGCCGGCAAGGTCAAGAAAAACGCGTTCCTGGTGGTGAGCGCGGAGCGCGCGGTTTACTCGGTCTGGATTCTGCTTACCATCGCTTCCGGCCTCCTGATTTATTCCCTCATCGTTGGCGACTTCCGGCTGGGCTATGTCGCGGCGCACACCGACCAGTCGATGCCGAATATCTACAAGTTCACCGCCTGGTGGGGCGGGCAAGAAGGATCGTTGCTGCTGTGGGCGTGGATTCTGGCTACCTATTCCGCGGTTGTCGTCTTCATGAATCGCCGGAAGTTTCGCGACATGATGCCGTGGGTTACCGCGGTTCTGATGGCCACCGAGACTTTCTTCTTGATCCTGATCTCTTTCGTGATGAGCCCATTTTCGGTGCTAATCGCCGGCCGCGGCAATATCGTCGAGGGCATGGGCAAGGGTCTGAACCCGCTGCTGCAGTACTGGACGATGGTGATCCATCCTCCAATGTTGTATTTGGGTTACGTCGGATTCACGGTGCCATTCGCGTTCGCGATTGGATCGCTGATTACCAAACAGCCTGGCGAATCGTGGATTCATACTACTCGGCGCTGGACAATCGTGACCTGGCTGTTTCAAACCACGGGCATCCTTCTGGGCCAAGGCTGGGCTTACGCCGTGCTCGGCTGGGGTGGATATTGGGCTTGGGATCCGGTGGAGAACGCATCGCTGCTTCCGTGGATCACCGCGACCGCGTTTCTGCACTCGGTAATGATGCAGGAAAAGAAGGGAATGATGAAGGTGTGGAACATGGTTCTGATTTCCGCGACCTTCTTCCTGTGCATCTTCGGAACCTTCCTCACGCGTTCGGGCGTAGTGAGCTCGGTGCATGCTTTCGCGCAGTCGTCCATCGGAACCTATTTCGTGACGTTTCTTGCGATTGGTCTGGCGGCGACGATTTACCTGATTCTGGACCGGCTGCCCTACTTGAAGAGTGAAGCGCGCCTGGAGAGTGTCGTCTCGCGCGAGTCTAGCTTCATGTTCAATAATTTGATTCTGCTGGCGAGCTGCTTCGCGGTGCTGTGGGGCACGCTGTTCCCGGTGATCTCGGAAGCGGTGACTGGCGAGAAGATCAGCGTGGACGCGCCGTTTTTCAATCGCATCAACATTCCCATTGCGTTCGGCCTGATGCTGCTGACGGGCATTGGTCCGCTGATCGCATGGCGTAGAAGCTCGATGGAGAGCCTGCGTCGCGCGTTTTTCTGGCCGTCCATAGCGGGAGCGGGAATGATGGTCGTACTGGCTTTCTTCGGCATGTACGAGCATCCTTATGCGTTGGTGTCATTCGGCCTGTGCATGTTCGTCACGACGACCATCTTCTCGGAGTTCTGGAAAGGCGCTTCGGCGATCCGTGCTAAGAGCGGAACCGGCTTGATCCCGGCGGCAGTGGAGTTGACTCACCGCAACACACGGCGCTACGGCGGGTACTTGGTTCACATGGGCATCGTGTTCATGTTCATCGGCTACACAGGCGCGGCGTTCAATAAAGATGTCACCAAGGAAGTTGCTCCCGGGCAGAGCTTCGAGGTGGGACCCTACACGGTGCGAGTCGCGGAAGTTCAGGCGGATGAGAACAGCAATTACGCGTGGCAGAAGCTGATCGCGGAAATTTCGCGCGGAGGGAAATCTTTGGGCACGCTCGAGCCGGAACATCGCTTTTATAAATCCAGCCAGCAGCCGACTTCTGAAGTTGCGATCCGGCGCCGTCTAAACGAAGACCTGTACATCAACTTCGCGGGGCCGTCGGCGGACAACAAACGGGCCGTGGTGCAGGCCTACGTTTTCCCGCTGGTGTCCTGGATCTGGATTGGGTTCTGGGTGCTGGCGATGGGGACACTGGTGTGCCTGATCCCCAGTAAGATCAGGTTGTCCTACGCTCGCACGCAGGTAGTTGGAGTAGCACAAAAACATGCGACGGTTGAGAAATAGCCTGATTTTGTTGGTGTTCGCGGCTGCGGCGGCCTTCGCGCAAAGCGCGGAGGAAATGGAGAGCCCGGCCTGCAACAGAGTAGCAGGAAAATTGCTTTGTCCATGTGGGTGCAAGACGAATATGGCATGCCGTATGGATCCTTATCCCTGCCGCACTTGCAATGACAACAAGAAAAAGATTCTCAAGATGCAGGCAGCGGGAATGTCTGACCAGGCGATTTTGGATCAGTTCGCGAAGGAGATGGGCAAGGATGTCGTAGCGGTCCCGCCGGGTGTGATCGGCTCGCTTTCGTTTTACACCGCCGCGGCGCTCGGACTGATTCTCGTCGTTTTCGTGATCCGGAAATATAGCCGCAAGGCCCCGGCCATCGCTGGTGCGCCCTTGAACGATCCGGTGTTAAGCCGCTACCACGACCAGATCGAGAAGGAAGTGGAAAAGCTCGATTGATGGTCTTCGCTGTCGCGGTTCTTCTTGCCCTGGGGTCGATCGCTTTCACGTTGATCGTACGCGGCAAAGATGTTCCCGAGACTCCGCCGATCTCGCCCACCGCGCACCTGGAGCAACGCAAGGCGCAGATCTACGAAAATCTGCGCGATCTGCAGTTTGAGTATCGCCTCGGCAAGCTCTCCGATGAGGATTATCAGAAGACCAAGGTCGATTTACAGAGAGAGTTGGCGAAAGTGCTGGCTGAGATCGATATGGTGCAGCCCGCGCAGGCGAAGGCCGCGGTCGTCGCTGCGGAATCGAAACCCAAGCCTGACGGTAAGACCTGTCCGCACTGCGGCACGAAATTTCCGTTGGCGCTGAAATTCTGCGGAGCATGCGGAAAGGCAATGGCGTGATGTACCGTCTTGCATGCGCTTTGCTGCTCGCGATTCCCGCGCTGGCCGCGGTCGACGGAGTCGTGATCAACTCCACCAGCGGGAAGCCGCAGCCGAACGCCGTCATTACGCTGGTGCAGCCGAGCCAGGCAGGGATGCAGGCGCTGGGCAGCACGAAGACCGACGCCGAAGGCAAGTTTCGCTTCGATAAGGAGCTGCAAGGTCCCACGCTGCTGCAGGCGCTCCACGCGGGTGTCCTCTACAACAAGATGATCGTGCCAGGTACGCCGACCAGCGGCTTGCAGGTACAGGTCTTCGATTCCACCAATAAACCGGTCGCGAAAGTAAGCCAGCATTTCATCGTGCTGCAGCCGGGGGCGAGCGAGATGGCGGTGAGCGAAGGCATCCTATATCAAGGCGACCCGAGTGTCACTTATAACGACCCGGCCAACGGGAGCTTTCGCTTTTATCTTCCTCCTGAGGCCAAAGGCCAGGTCAGCGTGACAATCAACGCGCCCGGAGGAATGCCGATCCAGCGGCCCGCTGAAAAGACGACTGAGGCGAATGTCTACAAGGTCGATTATCCGATCAAGCCGGGCGAAACTCGTTTCGACCTGAACTACGTCGTTCCGCTGACGAATCCGCTGATTTTTTCCGGAAAAATCCTGCATCCCGAGGGCGCGTCCGACCTCGTGGCTCCGAGCGGCGTCACGCTGAAGGGCGACAATATCGAACTGGCTGGGCAAGAGCCCAAGACGCAGGCCAGCATCTACCAGATCAAAGGCGCCAGCTACAAGGTCGAGGTGCAAGGCACCGGATCGCTGGAGCAGCCGGGCGCCGCATCGTCCGATGAGGACAATGGCATGCCGACCATTCAAGAGGTGAAACCGCGGATTTACGATCGGCTGTATTGGATACTGGGCATGGCGTTTGGGATTTTGGGGTTAGGATCAGTTCTGCTATATCGGAATGCCGCCACGGCCAAGAAGTAGCACAGGCATTCTTGCCTGTGTGGTCTTTTGAAGAACGATGAGCTATTACGAGCGAAATCTGCCCCATTGGCATCCCGAAGGCTCCGCAATCTTCTTGACTTGGCGCCTCCACGGATCCTTTGACAAATTCCGAAGCCGCCTTACGAGCCAAGATCCGGGCAAAGAATTCGCTGAAATGGACCGCGCTTTGGATGCGGCCAAGTTTGGCCCAACGTGGCTCAAGATTCCAGAGGTCGCCAACTCCGCGGGAGATGCTTTCTACTTTGTCACGTCTCAGCTTAAGCTATATTCGCTCATCGCTTACTGCATAATGCCGAATCATGTGCATCTCGTTGTTCTTCCGAAAGTCGATCTAGGGCGAATAACGAAATCGCTTAAAGGCTTCACAGCCCGTAAAGCGAATGAGCTCCTTGGCCGAACCGGCGAAAGATTTTGGCAGGATGAATCGTACGATCACTGGGCTCGGAGCGACAAAGAATTGCAGAAGATCATTGCTTATGTCGAACGTAATCCTGTTCGTGCGGGTTTGGCCGCATCTGTCGAAGAGTGGGCTTGGTCTAGCGCCAGTCAGAAAAATCAACACAGGCAAGAATGCCTGTGCCACTTATGAGCGCCGTCGCGATTGAGGGCGTCTGGAAGTTCTTTGGCGACTATCCGGCTCTCCGGGACATCAGTTTCACGGTAGACGGCGGTGCGTGCCTAGCACTCCTCGGCCGCAATGGCGCCGGCAAAACCACTCTGCTCCGAATCCTGGCTGGATTATCCAAAGCCGCGCGCGGAAGCGTTACCGTCCTGGGAAAAGACGCGCGGGCGGAGGTCACGCGTCAGAAAATCGGCGTCCTGGGGCACGGCATCGGAGTGTACGAAGAGCTTTCGGCTTACGAAAACCTGCGGCTCTTTGCGCGCTTATATGGAATCTCCGATCCGAACAAGACTGCGCGGGAATGGCTGGAACGCACGGGGCTCGACCGCGTGCGCGACGGGCTGGTCCGCGAATTCTCACGCGGCATGCGGCAGCGGCTAGCTGTGGCCCGGGCCTTCCTGCATAACCCGTCGCTGCTATTGCTAGACGAGCCCTTCACCGCGCTCGACGACCGCGCCATCAAAGTGCTGCAGGACCTGCTGAAGTCGGTGCTCCAGGAGGGCCGCACCGTCATCCTGTCCACGCACCAATTGCGCGAAGCGCTGGAGCTGGCCACCGATGTTGCGCTCATCAATCGCGGCAAGCTGGCCTTCCGCGGGGAACGGACACTTGAAATGGCGGAAGATCCGGGCTGGTTGTATCGTCATTACGGAGAAGCATGAACTTTTTCCGCCAGGCGTGGGCGGTGGCCGCTAAGGATCTGCGTTCGGAGGTCCGCAGCAAGGAGACCGTGAACGCATCGCTGTCATTCGCGCTCGTAATATTGCTGTTGTTCAGCTTCGCTTTCGACCCCGGGTCCGACCAAGTGCGCGAGATCGCCGGCGGCCTGCTGTGGCTGGTGTTCGCGTTCGCCGGTACGCTGATTCTGAACCGCAGCTTTGCGCGGGAACTGGTGAATGATTGCCTGGATGCCTTGATCGCGTCTCCGGCCAGCGGGGCGCAGATCTTCTTTGGGAAGTGCGTGGCCAACTACGTGCTGCTAGTCATTGTGGAATGCATCTGCCTTCCGATCTTTGCCGTTTTCTATAATGTTCGCTTGCCGCGGCAACTAGCCGTTTTGTTTCTGGTCATGCTGCTGGGCACTTGGGGCATCACCGTGATCGGGACGCTGTTCAGCGCAATGACGGTTAATCTGCGGTTGCGCGAGCTGATGCTGCCGACGCTGATCTACCCCATGCTGATTCCGGCGCTGATGGGGGCGATTCAGTTGAGCAGCGTGCTCATTGCAGGCGAACCCCTGGGCGCGGAAAACCAGATCTGGTTCCGCCTCCTGGTTGCTTTTGATGTGATATTTACTATTCTGGCTTTAGCGTTGGTTGAAACCGTGTTAGTGGGGTAAAAATATGCGCGTGAAAATCATCTTGGCGCTGTCGGCGCTCTCCGGCCTGATCCTGGCCTGGAACCTACACACGATGTTCCTGCAGGTTCCGGACGAATTGAACCAGGGTGCGGCCTTCCGCATCATTTATTTCCATGTGCCCTCGGCCCTAACGTCCTTCACGGGGTTTTACATCGGGATGTTCGCGGGCGTCGGCTACCTGATGAAAAAAGACCTCCGGTTCGATGCGTTCGCCGCGGCCGTTAACGAGGTCTCGCTGGCTTTCGCCACCATTACGCTGATCACCGGCAGCATCTGGGGACGGATTATCTGGGGAATCTGGTGGACCTGGGACCCACGCATCACTTCTTACTTCGTGTGCTGGCTGCTGTACGTGGGTTATTTCATGCTGCGGCGCGCGATTGACGATCCCACTACGCGCGCTCGGCTGGGTGCGGTACTGTCGATCTTCGCGGCGATTGACATCGTTATTGTGTGGAAATCGATTGAATGGTGGCGCACGCAGCATCCTGGTCCGGTGCTGGAGATCCGAGGCGGCGGCGGCATGGCGCCCGGAATGGAAGCGCCGCTGTGGTGGAACCTTCTGGCTTTACTGTTGCTCGCTAGCGCTCTGGTGATCATCCGGATGCGCCAGGAGTCGATGCAGCGCGAGATCGATTCGCTGCGTCGCTACGCGCACGCTTTCTGAGGAAGCCATGCCTACATCCAATTACACATTCATGTTTTATGGCTTCCTGGCCGCCTGGCTGGTGGTGATTGTATACGTTATCTCGATCGCGTTGAGGGAACGGAAACTGCGGCAGGAGCTGGATCGCGTGAAGCGCATGCTGGAGGAACGCGAGCAGGAGACTAAGCGGTAAGAATCCCAGCCATCTCCAAGGTGAGAAACCTTTGAAAGAGTTTTCAAGCACGGACGCCCCTGGAACCGGCGTACGCTAGGATATCGAGACGATTGTGACCGAACCTCAGTGGCAAGAACGGTTAGAAGAGCTGCTGGCGAAATATAAGCCGGAACACAACGTCGAACTGTTCGAGGAACTTGTTACAGAGTGTACAGCCATTAGCACTTGGGAGGAGTTTGAAGAGTGGGTTTCTCCTTTCAAAGATCAGGGCTGCTTTCGTGGTCAGGGGGACGCTACTTGGAGTTTGATTACAACCCTGGAGCGGAAAGTATGGAAGAGGTGGATAGTAGAGACCGACAGCACAACCAGCGAGATCGTGGACAAGCTGAAGCCCGAAGAGAACGAGAGGGCGTTACTCCGAGAGTTCCAGCGGGCAGCGCATCACCATTATCCCAGGACACCCGCCCTCGATCAAACCGTAGATTGGCTGGCTTTAATGCAACATCATGGAGCGCCAACGAGGATGCTCGACTGGACCCGCTCTCCCTACGTTGCGCTTTACTTCGCTATGCAAAGTGATCAGGGCACGGAAGCCGCTCTTTGGGCCATAGATTTGAAGTGGCTAAAAGAACGGTCCAATGAACTCTTGCGCCGGCAGGAGAAGAATTGTCCAGACGTTTCAGATTCTGACGAGTTGGACCGGTATACGAATCACATCCTTCTACGACCGGACAATGACGAGATCATTGTTTCTGCGTCACCAAAACAACTCAATGAGCGAATGCTAATACAGCAGGGAGAGTTGCTATGCAATCTTCGACATGGTTCTGCATTTTCCACAATTCTTCTTGGAATGCTGATTCACCCTTCCAAAGTTCAGCGACAGGTCGTGAGCAAAATCAAGGTGAAAAAAGAGCGGAGAGCCGAGTTCATCGAGAGACTACACCGCATGAACATCCATGAGGCTTCACTGTTCCCAGGCCTTGATGGATTCGCAAGATCGCTCGGCGTAAGGTTGGATATTTTAGTGGCACAGCAAGTTGAAGACCGGAAGGAAGCCTTCATGAAGTACCGCCGATCTAAGATCAAACTCGTACCGGAATCAGAATCGTAGCCCCGTGTCTTCCAAAAGCGATACCCGGTCCAATTGTGCTATCCTGTTACCGTACAAAAAGATTAAGACAAGACGAGGAGTATCGATTCGAGAATGGCACTGGCGACTGATTCGAAGACACAGACGATTACTAAGTTTCGAGTCCACAACACCGACACCGGTTCGCCAGAGGTACAGGTAGCCATCCTGAGCCAGCGTATTCTGCAGCTCCAGGATCATTTCAAGATGCACGGCAAAGATCATCATTCCCGCAGGGGATTGCTGTCGATGGTCGCCCGACGCCGTCGCCTTTTGAAATACCTGAAAAGCCGTAATCCGGAAAGGTACAAGAACCTGATTCAAAGCCTGGGCATCCGTCGTTAGATGCTCGAGCTCAGGTAACCCGCCCCGGTGGGCGGCGCTCCACAGATCATTCACTCCAAAGTCTCCTCTTAATCCTCA